>Ga0265314_10001266_pt1 | contig 28791 bp, 27 predicted proteins | sample 4126metaG_FD_203106 | JGI IMG/M metagenome (GOLD analysis project Ga0265314, IMG submission 203106) | Rhizosphere microbial communities from Carex aquatilis grown in University of Washington, Seatle, WA, United States - 4-1-26 metaG | ecosystem: Host-associated > Plants > Roots > Rhizosphere >... | reverse complement strand
AACTCGCCCGCTGGGATCATGGCGGCGCTTGAGACCAGCGATTTCGACGTGGTCTTGATGGACCTGAACTACACCCGCGATACAACCAGCGGACAGGAAGGACTGGATCTCCTTTCGCGTATTCACTCTAACGACTCTTCCACGACGGTTGTAGTAATGACGGCATGGGGGAGTGTGGACCTCGCGGTCGAAGCTATGCGCCGTGGAGCGCGCGATTTCGTGCAAAAGCCCTGGGACAATGCCCGGCTGCTCGCAATCCTGCGCACACAGGTGGAACTTAGCAACGCGCTCAAGCGCGGACAGCGGCTGGAAGCCGAAAACCGGCTGTTGCGCACGGACGGCGGTCCGGCGCTGATCGCGGAATCCGCAGCCATGCAACCGGTGATGCAACTGATCGCACGCGTGGGGCCCTCCGACGCCAATGTGCTGATCACCGGTGAAGCCGGTACCGGCAAGGAAGTGGTCGCGCGCACGCTGCACGCGGTATCCCTGCGGGCTTCGCGCCCCATGGTGACGGTCAACGCCGGAGGCCTCGCCGAGGGCATATTCGAAAGCGAGCTATTCGGCCACGTGCGCGGAGCCTTCACCGACGCGAAGATGGATCGCGTAGGCCGCTTCGAATTGGCCGACGGTGGCACGCTGTTTCTGGATGAGATCGCCAACGTGCCGCTGAATCTGCAGGCCAAGATGCTGCGGGCGCTGGAGATTGGCGAGATCGAACGCGTGGGATCGTCGAAAACCAAGCGCGTGGACGTGCGCGTGATCTCGGCGACCAATGCTCGCCTCGCCGAAGAAGTCGGCGCGGGACGATTTCGCGAGGATCTGCTGTTCCGGCTAAACACCGTCGAGATTCACTTGCCCGCCTTGCGCGAGCGGCGCGAGGATATCTCCGCCCTGGCATCGCATTTCCTGGGTGTACACGCCCGCCGGTATCGCAAAGACTTGCGGGGCTTCGATCAGACCGCCATGCAGGCCCTGCTCGACAATCCCTGGCAGGGCAATGTCCGCGAGCTGAATCATGTCATCGAGCGGGCCGTCCTGCTGGCACAGGATACGACGATTCGGAACAGCGATCTGGCGCTGCGATCCGGACCTCAGGGCTCACCAAAACTGGATGATATGAGCCTGGAAGAGGTGGAAGCGTTCCTCATCAAGAAAGCGCTGGCGCGGTACAACGGGAACGTGAGCCACGCGGCCAACGGGCTCGGGTTAAGCCGCAGCGCGCTGTACCGGCGTCTGCAACGCTACGGCTTATGATTGACAGACGGCCCGCTTGCGGATAAACAAGACCGTCTGTCCCACCGATGAAACTAGCCGACCAGCTGAAGCCCGTGCACGAGCAGCGCATGCGGCTGCTGGCTTTGGGCGCCGGACTACCCGCGGTCATCGCTGCGCTGGTGCTTCTCTGGATCGCGGACTACACGCCTAAAGTCCAGTGGACGCTCACCGTCCTGATCCTGGGGATCTGGTGGGCCTGCGCTTCGGCCATCCGAGAGCGCGTGGCGTCGCCCCTGCGCACGCTGGCGAACCTGCTCGAAGCCATGCGCGAAGGCGACTATTCGATTCGCGGCCGCGGCACGGGCGAGCACGCAGCGGAAGACGCGCTGGCCGACGTCATGCATCAGGTCAACGCCATGAGCGCGACGTTGCGCGCGCAGCGCCTGGGCGCGCTCGAAGCCACCACGCTGCTGCGCAAAGTGATGGAGGAAATCGACGTGGCAGTGTTCGCATTTGACGGCGAGCACAGGCTGCGCCTGGTGAATCGCGCGGGAGAGCGGCTCTTGAAGCAGCCCGCCGAACGCATTTTGGCCGCTGACGCGGCCAGCTTGGGCTTAGCCGAATTCCTGGAAGGCGAGCCCACGCGAACCGTACAGCGCACGTTCCCTACGGGCGCCGGGCGCTGGGCCATGACGCGTTCGATGTTTCGCGAAGGCGGCCTTCCACACCAACTGTTGGTGGTCAGCGATCTGACCCGTGCGCTGCGCGAAGAGGAACTAAAAGCCTGGCAGAGACTGGTCCGCGTGCTGGGCCACGAGCTCAATAATTCTCTGGCGCCGATCAAGTCCATCGCCGGGAGCTTGGAGTCATTGATCGCGCGCGAGCCCTTGCCGGACGATTGGCGCGATGACGCGCGCCGCGGTCTTTCGATCATCGCCACGCGCAGCGAAGGCTTGAGCCGTTTTCTGGGAGCCTATGCGCTGTTGGCCAAATTACCGCCTCCGCGCTCCGCTCCATTAGAGGTCGGAACGTGGATCCGCCAATCGGCTACGCTCGAGCAGCGCTTGACAGCCCAAGTGCGGCCTGGACCGGAGATGACCATCCAGGGTGACCGCGATCAGCTCGAACAGGTAATCATTAACCTGCTGCGGAACGCGGTTGACGCTTCGCTCGAAACCGGTGGCGGAGTGGCCGTTTCGTGGAAGCGGCACGGAGCGCGACTGGAAGTTTCCGTGGAGGACGAAGGTCCGGGGCTCGCCAACACCGCCAATCTGTTCGTTCCGTTCTTCACCACCAAGCCGGGCGGCTCGGGAATCGGCTTGGTGCTCAGCCGCCAAATCGCCGAAGCGCACGGCGGATCGCTCGACTTGCGAAATCGCGAAGACGGCCGCGGGTGCGAGGCTCGCTTGGTCCTTCCCGCTTAGTACTTTCTCGCCAATGCCGCCGCGGGATTTTACAAGTTATTTACAACTTGTACACGACTTCCCATAGCCTTGCTCCGTAGGATGGGCCTGTATGAGCGCCCAAGCTGTCACCCTCGCAGGCTTTTCGAATCTTCCCTTGTCCGCTCCGCTCCCGGAGCCGGGCGAATGGAAAACCCTTTCGGACGAAGAACTTGTCACTCTCTATCGGGAGAACGGGGGCACTTGGGAAACCCAGGCGCGGGAAGATGCGGCTGCCGAATTGTTCCTCCGGCACCAACCGCGGATCACTCGCTGGTGCTACCGTTTCACGCACGATCGTGAATCCGCCTCCGACTTAGCTCAGGAAATCCTCTTGCGGGCGTTCCGCAATCTGGACAGCTATCGCGGGGAATGCCGCTTCTCCACTTGGCTCTACGTCATTGCACGAAATTTGTGCATGAGCGCGATCCAAAAGCGATCCTGCGAGCCGGTGTGGGTCGCCAAAACCGGCCCCGTGGATTTTCCAGATACCGCTTCGGTCGACGTGCACACCGCCGTCGAGACGGAACAAAGCCGGCGCAGGAGCTGGCGCTTCATCCTGGAGACGCTGGATAAAACCGAAGCTCGCGTAATGATGTTGCACTACGGCCAGGAGATGCCGCTCAACACGGTCAGCCGCATGCTGGGCCTGACCAACAAGAGCGGGGCCAAGGCGTACATCGTGAGTGCACGGCGCAAACTTACCGCCGCCATACAAAAGTCGGCTTAAACCGGCAGTCTCAGAACGAACCGCGCGCCGTCTTCCTTGCTGTCCGACCATAGATCGCCGCCGTGCGAGACCACTGTTTCACGCGAAAGCGCCAGTCCCAAGCCGACTCCGTTTTTCTTTCCCGCCGTGACGAACGGTTCGAAGAGCTGAGCGGCGATAGAGGCAGGGATTCCTGGACCGTTATCCTCGACGCTGACCACGATTTCGCTGTCGTGCTTGTCAGCGCGCACGCTGACCGACCCGCCGTTGGGCATGGCTTCGATGGCGTTGCTCAGCAGGTTTTGGAACACGCGTTCCATCGGGGAGCGGTCCAGCGGCAACTCGACGTCTTCTTCCAGGTCGATCTGAACCGTAACGCCGCGAGACTCGGCCAGGGCCGCCAGAGGCTCGTACGCCGCCGTGACCACTTCGCGTAAACGGCAAACTTCACGCGCATGGCCGCGACCCTGGGTGACATCCGCTAGTTCTTGCAGCAGGCTTTGGACCTGCCGCGACGCTTTGTAGATGTTGGCCGCCAGCCGCTCCACTTGCGCACCGGAGAGCTTGGTATCCACCAGCATTTCGGCACCGCCGTAGATCGCCGCCAGCGGATTGCGCAGGTCATGGATGATGGACGTGGACAGCCGCCCGATGGTGGCGATGCGCTCTTGCCGGATGAGATCCTCGCGGGCTTTGCGGATGGAAGCGCACATGCTGTTGAAAGTTTCCGCCAGACGCCCGATTTCGCCGCCTCCGTGCACCGGAACGCGCACGTTGTAATTTCCGGTCGCGATTTCCCCGGCCGCGCGATCGAGTTCGTCCACCGGCTTCAGAAGACGCCGCGCCAGTAAGTAAGTCAATCCGATCCCGGCCAGAACAGCCGCCAGCCATAGGACGGCCAATCTCGACCGCACCGCGGTGATCTGGCTCAGCGCGCCTTCAAACGAGCGCAGGATGCGCAATTCACCCACCGCATTTCCATCGATGTCGGTCAACGGAAACGCGACCTGCAGATAGTCCGAGCCGAGAAGCGCGACTTGTCGCTGTGCGGATGATGTGGCGGCCAGGGCACGCTCCGCCGCGGGATCAAGCGTCGACGCTACAACGGATCCACGTTGTAGCGAGGGCGCCAGGAAGACGAAGTCGCTTCCGCCGGTGGCGTTTTTGAGTTCGCGGACCAGATCTGCGTCTACGGCGATCCCCGCCACCAGGACATTCAGGAGCGCCGAATCGTGGGTGGTCGCGACATAGACCGGTGTGATCACGATCTGATACAGACGGTCGCCCAACGTGACGAATCCGCGAGCCTGCTTGGGAAATTCGCGGGCGGCCGAGCGAACCACCGCGATCTGGGACATTTGTGCTGCGGTTTCTTCCTTGCCCTCGAGACCGGCCACGGAGGCGATCACGGCGCCTTTTGGATCGCACACCAGGAACAAAGTCTCCGGGCGCGAAAGCTGATCCCACACCTCGCTGGCCGAATCGCGGATGGTGGCTCCGTCGCCGGTGCCGAAAGCCGAACGAACGCTGGGCAGACGGCTAAGGATCAAACTGATGCTCGCCAACTGGTCCCCGCGAGCCTTCCACAGCGATTCATAGGCTTGAAAGCTCGCGCGAGCCTCGTCTCCTAGCGTGGCCGAAGCTATACGCACAAACTGATCCTGCAACAGCCATCCCATGGCCGCGAACAACACCGTGATTGCGATCGACGTGGAGAATAGAATTCGCCACAGCAAGGAAACGGAATGGAGCTTGAACTTCATTGTTTACGCGTCATTGTTTACGAACTGCCGGATAGACTCCGCCATCATCGGGCGGATCCGTGTAGTCGTGGCCGTACTTGTTATGGTGCGGGATTACGATATATCCGCTTTCGGAAATTCCGATCGCCGGCAGTGTGATGCTTCCGTCCCCGATGGTGACGCGGCGCGTGAGGGAATCGAGCGTCGACTCCGTGGCGCGCTCATGGAAAAAGTGCAGAGTGTATTCCCCGGGAGCGATATTGCTCAGCTGGAAATTACCGTTCTTCTGCGTGGTTTCGAAGTAAGGTGTTTTGAGTACCACGATCACGGCGCTCATGTTCGCATGGATGTTACAGAACACTCTCACCACGCCGGGCCTCCCGAAACTCACGTGCCGCGACGTTCCCGGTGGATACAATCCGACATCGAATATCTTCCCGTTATAGTTGGAAAACGCGTTATGAAAGATCGGATCGAAGTTCGGAAAATCGACGCTAGTGCCCACGCGGATTGGCAGCACGTGCGGCGTGAAGGTTTTGTCTTTCTGGATCATCTTCGCGATCACCCCGGCGGGCGCAGGGTCGGGCGATCCCGTGACTGGTTCCAGCCACACCACCACGCCCGAAAAATCCATGTGCTTGCGCACAGCCGCGTCCTGTGAATCGCGCAGCTCGACGCGGCCAGACACCGCCCCCGCGACAAGACTGGTCGCCGCGGCCAGACTCAGCAGCAAGCTAAAAAAGGTACGCAAATGCCAAGTCATAATGCGGGTTGATGACGGTATGCGATCCCAAGTACGTAGTGCGTATCTGTGAAGATTCAAAACTGGTCAGGATATTCGAGCCCAGGCGATAAATAATATTCGCACCATAACCCTGGTTCTTGCCAATCGCGCCGAGGCTGAGATCGCGGTTGCGATCGTCCTCCTGCCCGGCATAAATATTGAACGACGCCCGTCGTGTGGCCCTGTAGGTAAACTGTCCCCAACCTCCGGTGGCGCCCACGGCACGAGCCTGGCCGTTCATGACATTCACGCCCTGCCGGAGACCGCCGATCACGCCCGTGTTTTCGCCGTGGAAGAAGGTGCCGGTGAAATCGATGCGCGCGGTGGGACGAATCAGCCAGTCGATGGAAAATATTCGCGAAGGGACCGATTGTCCGAGCACGCGCGTGGAGCTGACATGGAATCCCGGTGCGATTTCGATGCGGCGGCTGCCGGATTTCGCCCAGAACTCGGAGCGCCCCTGATAACCCGGGCGAGCCTTCGCTAAGTCGGGATATGCCGTCGACAGTCCCGTGCCGCTCTCCGCAGTTTGATAGACCCCGAACTGCGCGCGCAATCCCGCCTGCTCCGTCAGCGAGATCCGCTGTTCGACCCGTACCTGAGGCTGCCACAGCCACAGATTCCCCGCCGCAGTGAGCGGTGAAACGCCGACCTGGGCCAGCGAATCTGGCTCCCTCGGCGCGATGATCGGCTTGTCGAAGGCCAGCCCGACCGTAGTGTTTTTCCAGGTCGCGTCCAGGGTGGCAACGCGCAGACGTACGGTCTGATTGAGTCCCGTGCCGCCACCGAAGAAATCCATATAGGCGGCGCCGGTTAACTTGCCGCCGCCAACCAGGCCGGGTCCATCCACTTTCAGGCCGACCACGCTCTGGCGGAATGTCGCGCCGCCACCAGCTTGTCCGCCGGCGGGAGGAAGCACGGTCGGGTTGTCTGCTCCGCCGGAGCCCTTGCCGTTCAGGAACGTATTGAACAACAACATTCCGGTGAGCGTCACGGGCAAACGGTGTTCGCTGGAGATTTTGGATTGGTCCAGGTCGGCGATGCGGCGCTCGGCGACGTCCAGTCGCTCTGTCACCGGCGGCGAGGGCGCTTCGGTTTCCGCAGTCTGGGCCGCGGCCTCGGGCGCGGCCGTTGGTTGCCCCGCTGCCAGCTGCAGCCGAAGTGCCCGGATTTCCGCCATCAGGTCGCGGTTCTGGGCTTCCAGACGGTCCAAGCGTTCGACCACATCCTTCAGGTCGGTGGGCTGCTGCGCCATCAGAGACCGAGCGGCACAGGCTGCCAACAGCAGGCACGAGAGCTTACGCATATATGAGCTCCTCCAGTTTTTTGCGAATAGCGCTGGGCGAAAACGGTTTGGCGAAATACGCATTAGCCCCCAACCCGAGCGCACGGCCGGGCGTGGCGGGATCGGCATCGGCGCTCACCACCAGAATCGGCAGCGAACGAAAACGAGGGTCCTGCCGGATGCGCGCTACCAGTTCCAAACCGGTCATTTCGGGAAGATGAACGTCGGTAATCACAGCCGAGACTGTATCATTCTCCACCGCCCCCGGCTCCAGCGCGACCAGCGCCGCTTCCGCCGATAGCGACGGCCGAATCACAACTCCCGGGAGCGTTTGCAGCGCCAGATCCAGTGTGGCGATGCAGTCTTCGGAATCGTCCACCAGCAAGATCGTCATGGCAGGAACCGGTAACCCACGCCGTGCATGGTCAGGAAATGACGCGGGATTTCGGGATTCGGCTCCAGCTTCTGCCGCAGCCGGACCACATGCGCGTCCACTGTGCGTGTGTTGGGAAACGATTCATAGCCCCAGACGGAGTTTAGAATCACGTCGCGTGACAACGCTCGTCCCGGATTCTGCAGAAAGAACGCGAGCAGGTTGAACTCGGCCCGCGTCATGCGAGTTTCCGCGCCGCTGCGCTTTACCATGCGCTGATCCAGGTCGACTTCGACGTCGGAAAAGGAAAGGACCAGATCGGAGCCTTGGGTTGTGCGCCGTAGCAGCGCCCGGATGCGCGCCAATAACTCGCGAGTTCCGAAAGGCTTGACTACGTAGTCGTCCGCGCCGATTTCCAGCAGCAGGACCTTGTCGATTTCGTCGCCCATCGCGCTGAGCACGATGACGGGGGTTTTCATGCCGGCGGCCCGGAGGCGCTTGCAGACCTCGACACCGCTCAGCCCCGGCATGCGAAGATCGACCAGAATAAGGTTGGGCCGGAGGGCGAAGGCCTGTTCGAGGCCGGTGCTCCCGTCGGCCACCAATACCGACTTAAATCCTTCGTTTTCAACCATTAACCCGATCGTGTCGCGGAGGCTATCGTCATCGTCGATGACCAAAATCGTCTGCATGCTGGGGTTTCTCTAATTGTAGACACAGGGCCGCCGGTCAACGGAACGGAGAAAAAAGGATCGCCGCCCCAACTGCTACTTTATGCACCCTGGTTTTGCATATGACGTGACGGGCTTAACGAGAGATGAGCGATTCCATCCGACCGCATTGGTCGAATCGGACCATATTGGCGGCGGGACGCGAGTATGGGCCTACGCGCATATCCTGCCCGGGGCCCGCATCGGCCGAGACTGCAATATCTGCGACCACACGTTCATCGAAAACGATGTGATCGTCGGCGACCGGGTCACCATCAAGTGCGGCGTGCAGTTGTGGGACGGCCTGCGGGTGGAAGACGACGTATTTATTGGCCCGAATGCCACCTTCACCAACGATCGCTTCCCGCGCAGCAAACAGCGCCTGACGGAGTATCCGCGAACGGTGATTAAGCGCGGAGCTTCGATCGGGGCCAACGCCACGCTCGCCCCTGGAATCGTCATCGGAGAAATGGCCATGGTCGGTGCGGGGACCGTGGTGACGCACAACGCCCCGCCGCATTCGAAACTCGCGGGTAATCCGGCGCGAATTATCGGATATGTGGATGCTACGCCCGAATCGTCCGCAGCAAAGCTGGTCGAGGACCTTCACGACGCGACGCCGCTGGGCGAGGCCACGGTGTACCGGCTGCCTCGCGCGAAAGATCTGCGCGGCAGCCTAAGTTTCGGCGAAGTCCATAAGCAAGTCCCGTTCGAGGTGAAGCGCTATTTCCTGGTCTTCGATGTCACCAGCGAACACATTCGCGGGGAACACGCCCATCGCACCTTGGAGCAGTTCCTGGTGTGCGTCGCCGGGCGATGCAATGTGGTCACCGACGACGGAACCAGCCGGCACGAGGTGGTGCTCGATTCGCCCGCCAAAGGAGTCTACATCCCACCGATGGTGTGGGCCACTCAGTACAAATTCACTCGCGACGCAGTCCTATTGGTTCTTGCGTCGGAATACTACGATGCCTCGGAATACATCCGCGATTATAGCGATTTCCTGGCGCTCCGCCGAGCGGCAAATCTCAACCAGCATTGACAACCCGGCGGGGCGTTGACATACTCACCCGAAGGGGCATCATTGGTATGAAATCTGTCCACATTAGTAAACTTCTCTATCTCCTTTCCCTTGCGATTGTCGCCGGCGTTGCGTCGGCAGCCATTCCCGATCCCGTCCGTCTCGACAGTGGATCCGTCTCCGGAAATCCGGCGGACGACGCTGGCGTCCGGGCATTTAAGGGAATCCCCTTCGCTGCGCCCCCGGTCGGCGATCTGCGTTGGCGCGCCCCCCAACCCGCGGCGCGTTGGGATGGAGTCCGCAAGGCTGAACAGTTCGGGCCAAACTGCACGACGGGAGGCGGAGCCGGTGGCCGTGGAGGAAAGGGTAAGGCGGCCCCCGCAGGACCAGCCCCGAGTGAAGATTGCCTGTACGTAAACGTCTGGACCCCCGCGAAAGCCGCGGGCGACCGGCTGCCGGTGATGGTCTGGACCTACGGTGGCGGATTCACCGGAGGTTCGGGAGCGGAGGGGCGATACGACGGCGAAGCGATGGCCAAAAAGGGCGTTGTCGTAGTTACTTACAACTACCGCTTGGGCGTGTTCGGCTTCCTGGCGCATCCCGAGCTGACCAAGGAGTCCGGCCACAACGCGTCCGGCAACTACGGCATGATGGACATGGCCGCGGTGCTGCGCTGGGTGCAGAAAAATATCGCGGCGTTCGGCGGCGATCCCCGCAAGGTGACCATCGCCGGCGAATCGGCCGGAGCGATTCTGGTTTCGTCTATGGTCGGATCGCCCGAGGGCAAAGGACTGTTTCAGCGCGCGATCGCGCAGAGTGGCGCATGGATGGGCCTGAGCATCGGAAAGATGCGGACGCTCGACGAAGCGCAAGAGGCGGGCAAGCGGGCCGTAGGCATGCATACCATTGCCGAGCTGCGCGCGATGTCGACCCAGGAAGTCGCTCAGAATGTGACGGGCGTTCCGTCGGGCATCATCGTCGACGGTTGGCTGGTTCCCGAGGATCAGTCGCTCACCTTCCTCAAAGGGAAGCAGAACGATGTCGACCTGCTGGTCGGCTCGAATCAGGATGAGGGGACGTTCTTCGGTGGTCCCCCGGCGACGGCCGAAGCAACCAAGACTCGCGCCCGGCAGACCTATGGCGACCTGGCGGATGACTTTCTGAAGCTGTATCCGGCCAACACCGATGCCGAAGCCGTCGCGTCAGGCTTGATGCGCAGCCGCGATGAAACCGGCTGGCACCAGCGCGAGTGGGCGCAGTTGACCGTGAAACGTGGCAAAAAGGCGTACCTGTATTACTTCACGCACGTGCCTCCGGGAAGCGGCGCGCGCGGGGCGACGCATACGGCCGAGCTGCCGTACATGTTCAACAATCCGCCGGCGAACGACTCGTGGCAGGTCGGCGACCATAAGCTGGCGGACATGATGTCGTCCTATTGGGCGAACTTCATCGCTACAGGCGATCCGAACGGCAAGGGGCTTCCTCCGTGGCAAACCTACAGCGCCAAGAACGATAGCCAAGCAATGGTGTTCGGCGACACGGTCCAATTCGGACCTCAGATCGACGCGCCGCGGCTGGCATTCTTCGACAAATACTACGCGGTGGTGCAGAAGCGTTAATTCTTGGACGACCTGGTGGGGGACGTCGCGCTGATCCGGTCCAGGTCGAGCACCAGGTGCCCGGCGGGCGACACGTCGAACGCGGGGGCGAACCGCGCCGACCACTCGACTTCCTCCCAGCGATAGGAATATCGCGTATTTACCACCTGGGTGAACGAGTCGTCATAGCCACGGATCAATATCAACACTTCCGCCTGCAGCCGTTCCAGATCCGCTGCTTTCATTCCCTTCAAGGGGCTGGATTCATCGATGGGGTGAACCACGGTCCAGGTGAGCGCCAGGAAGAAAATTTTCTTTCGTTCCAGCTTTAGCTCCACGAAATTCCTGCGAAGCTGCCCTTCCGCGTCCTGCTCCACCGTCATCAGCATCATGTCGACCAGGACATCGGTAAGAACGTTGTTGCGGCGGTTCGCCATGCGGAATTGCAGGCTGTGGCCCTCGCGGTAGGGCGCTACCACCATTCGCTCACTGAAGACCAGCTGCGCGTTGGGCCGCGAGAATCGGGCGAACAGCAGTCCGGTGGCCAGAGCGAATCCCATCAGGCCCAGAGCTGCCTCGGCCGACGCCACGACGTTGGCGGCCAAGCCGAGCGGATAGATATCGCCGTAGCCCACTGTGGTGAGCGTGTGAACGCTGAAGAAAAATGCCTTGCCGAAAAAGCCCAGGCCTATATCGTTCTCCGCGGCACGTAGCGAGCCGGATCCAAGCACGGTATAGATCAACGCGAAAACGATGTTCGCCGTCAGGAACGCCAGCGCCACCAAGCCCCAAAAACGGGGCCACGACAGATTAACCAGGTGATTGTAAACGCTGCCGGCCAATCCGTGCAATCCGCGCCGGCGAACATTGAAGGAGCCGTCTTTGTTGATGGCGCGCAGCAGCGGTCCGGTGTACTGCTGCGTCAATCCAGGATCGAAAGAAGGGGTTACGGGAGGCATCTTTGGTGAATGCGGACTTATTGTTATTCTAACGGTGGGACCGTTCGTGGAATTGCTACCGGCAGAAGGGCGCGCTGGAGTTAGCCAGCCGTGAAGCAAGCGGGTCCCATCACCAGCCACCTTCTTTCCCCGCGCGAGCGTCCCACGCGTCTTTCCGTGGTGATTCCGATGTACAACGAAGAAGCCATGATCGCCCCGCTGCGCGAGGCGGTGCAGGGCTTCGCTCGCGATCTGACCAGCGAGCTCGAGGTGGTAGTGGTGAATGACGGCAGTTCGGATCAGACGCTGGCGCGTTTGGCGGAATGGGCTGCTTCCGATGCCCGTGTCAAAGTGCGGCACCTCTCCCGGAATTTCGGGCACCAGATCGCGGCGACTGCCGGACTGGATCACGCCACCGGTGATGCGGTGACGTCGGCGATTTCAGACTCATTTCCCGCCAATGCCTGGACGCATTGAACCAGATGTGAGAAACACACCGGTTTTTGCGAGGCATGGTGGCCTGGGTCGGGTTTCGGCAGGTAGCAATCGTTTACCGCCGGCAGCCTCACGTCGCTGGGTCGACAAAGTACCCGTTGCGAAAGATGCTGGCGTTTTCCTGGGTCGCCGCCACCTCGTTTTCGACTTTGCCGCTGCGCCTCAGTGTGATTATGGGTGCGATCGTGGGAATCGTGGGAATTGAAGAAGGAGTCCGGGCATTGCGGGCTTACTTTGTGGACCGGGATACTGTTCCGGGATGGACGTCGCTGACCGTGCTTGTCGCCCTGATCGGAAGTGCAATGCTGGTCAGTATCGGGATTCTTGGGGAGTACATCGCTAAGCTGCACGAACAGTCCAAGGAACGTCCTTTGTACATCGTCGCCCGGACCTTTGGGGTGGGCTCAGAAGTCCCTGCCAAAGCCGTGCGGTCCGATGCGGCGGCTCACTCGAAATGACACAGCCTCCCCGCTTCGACCAGCTGTCGTCCTCTTACGAAGAACTGCTGCGCGACCCCATTCGAGACCGGTTCACCGGGCAGGAGTCGATGTTTTTCCACCGCCGCAAAGCCGACTTGATTCGACGGTTTTTCCGCCGACGAGGCCTGGCCACGTCCGGACTTCGTTATCTGGACGTGGGTTGCGGGAAGGGGGAACTGCTCCAACTGCTGCACCGCGATTTCAAGCAAACAGCAGGATGCGATGTTTCCGTCGGGATGATGCAGCAGGTCTCGCAGATCGCGGGAATCGAAACCCGGGTTCAAGAGGACCCTTTACAAATTCCGTTTGGCGACGCCGAATTCGACTTCGTGACCTCTGTTTGCGTCTATCACCACGTCCTTCCAGCCGATCGCCCGACGCTAATAGGCGAGATCAAACGAGTGCTGCGACCAGGCGGAATCTTCTGCATGATCGAGCACAACCCGTTCAATCCTCTGACTCGCCTCATCGTGAGCCGGACTCCGGTGGATGCGGACGCGATCCTGCTGCCCGCTTCGGAAGCCCGGCGATTGGCGGCCAGCGCGGGCTTGGCTCGGCTGGAACAAGACTATTTTTTGTATTTCCCGCGAGCTGTATATCGCTATCTGGGGAGGGCTGAACCAATGCTTGCGAAAGTGCCGTTTGGCGGGCAATATGCGCTATTCAGCAAAACTCTCTAACGCAGAACGCGAATTCGGTTCGCTTCACTGTCTCCAACATACAGAACACCGTTCGCGAACAAAACCGAGTGCGGTCGGTTCAGTTTACACTTCAACGGATCGGGCTCCGGGCCGTCGCCGATCTGTCCTGTGCCGAGCACGGTAGAAATAATCCCGGTCTTGAGATTGATCCTGCGGATGGCATGGCTCTCCGTGTCGGCGACGTACAAACTGTCACTTTCGGATCCAGATCCGGACCCAAGCGCCAGACCCTTGGGACCCGCCAGCCGCGCCGCACCGCCCGTCGCGGATCCGCCAAATTTGGCTTGAAGCGCCGGTCCGCCGTCGCCGGTGAAGCCCAATTCTCCCGTACCGGCGAGCCGATGATACGTCTGAGTCCGCGCGTCGATTCGATAGATGGCGTTGCCCTCGCGCAGTGCGAGATACAGATCGCCATTCGCCGCCCGCACAATGGTTCGCGGCCCGGTTACCGGCGTTCCCTTCACCGGCGAACCCTCTGGAATATCTTTGGTGTCTCCCGTGCCGGCGTAGGTCTCGATCATCCCGGTGTCCAGATGAAGCCGGCGGATCCGATGATTCCCGATGTCGCAGATCAGGATGGAGCCGTCGCGATCCAGGACGATACTGTGCGGCTGGTTGAGCTGCGCCTGAGCGGCGGGTCCACCGTCGCCGGAGAATCCGCGCATGCCGATGCCCGCCGCAGTCGAAATAATACCGGTCTTCATGTCGACCTTTCGGATGACATGATTGTCGCGCTCGGCGATATACAGGTCGCCTTTTGCGTCGAACAGCAGTTCATGGGGCATGTTGAGCGAGGCATCGACAGCGGGGCCGCCGTCGCCTTTGTAAGCCTTCTGCCCGTTGCCGGCTACGGTAGTGACGCGCTTGGTGGCAAGGTCCATGCGCCGGATGCGGGAATTCTCCAGGTCGCAGAAGTACAGCGCGCGGTCCGGGCCGATGGCGAGGCCGTAAGGATTATTGACCTCGGTATCGGAAAAGCCGCCCTTGCCCGTACCGATCAATGTGGTCACCGTGGCGGCGAGCGAGCGGGTTCCAGCGACGGTCATGAACGCACACATGAGGACAAAGCTGCACAGCAGGATCTTCATCAGTAATACTGTAACCCCTGCGAAAGGTGAGCCGGCCGGAGGCGGGCTGTGAGATGATGAGGGCGGGAAGTCACCGGGCGGCTCGGGCGTCCATACCGGGCCTGTGGGTGGCGACGTTCTCGCCCTCAAGTTGTTATCATCGGCAAAAATCGCCATAGTCCCTATAGGAAATCGGTACGTATCGTACTAAATCGAGATAGAGCCAATACTAGTCCTTCCCTACACCTTCGCTAGGACGCCAACCCCTAGCAATGTTTCAAACAAACCCTGTGCTTCTGCGGCTTTGAGGGGTATTCCGCGCGATCTTTCAAGGCCTCCCGGGGAATGCGTCAATCTAGAGGAACCGATCGAACCACCCGAGCATGGCCTGCTTCATGGAATCGTTATAGACGTGGCGCGTTCGGACTGCTCCTCGCCCTAGCGACGCGGGGTAAGGGGTCGTTGTCCCGGATTTCCCCAGCGACAAGCTTACGGGTTTCGCAACTTCCAAAACTACCGCTTGCGAGTTAAGGTAATGTGTTCTTAGATCAGCTCGGGAGCCGGTTGGCCCCCATTGTCGGTGTAGAGCCTGTTGGTGTAGAGCCAAAATGGTGCGCCCGGAGGGACTCGAACCCCCGGCCTACTGGTTCGAAGCCAGTCGCTCTATCCAGCTGAGCTACGGGCGCATCGCCTCATCGTATCATCCTAATGAGTATCGATTCACTATGGCCGTGGAAACCGAAATCAAGTTACGTCTGCCCCAGGGCGCCGCGCGCGCAAGGGCGCTTCTCGAACAGCACGGCTTCCATGCGGCCGGCCCTCGTCAGCTCGAGACCGACCAGACCTTCGATCTGCCCACCGGCGAGTTACGGCAAAGCGGCCGTCTGCTGCGGCTCCGCTCGGCCGGCGACCGGTGGATTGTGACCTATAAAGGTCCCGCCGATGCCGGCGTCCACCACAAGTCCCGCGAAGAGATCGAAACCGGCGTGTCCGATGGCGCTGCTTTCGCGCAGATCCTGGAGAGGCTCGGCTACCAGCGTTCATTCGCTTATGAGAAGTTCCGGACCACCTTTAAATCGCCAGGCGAGGACGGGATCGCCACTCTGGACGAAACTCCGATCGGCGATTTCATGGAACTCGAAGGCCCAGGGTACTGGATTGATCGAACAGCGCAACGGTTGGGATTCGGACCTGCCGATTACATCACATCATCTTATGCAGCGCTTTACGAGGAACATCGACGAGTGCATAAGACAGTACCTCGCGATATGCAGTTCTATCGCCCTTAGGCAAAACGACCCTAGTACCTCAACAGGTATTGTTCCTTTGGGGGAGGGGTGCTATTCTTCCACTAGATTCGTGGCCAAGATTTTCACAATACGCGAGACCGAAGGTGGCAAGGTGGCAAGCAATGCTTGAACTAATCGTCACCCTGGTCATCACGGTGAGCTCGGTGCTCATGTTCGGCTACTGGTTCCGTTACACCTGCTTGCTGATTGTCAGCGCACGAACCACCCGCGACTATGCGGCGGACATCGCCACCGCGAATCAATTGAGCTTCCTGCAAGTGCAAACGGAATTGCGCGAGAGTTCGGCCGATCTGGGCCGCTTGCAGGCTTCCCTCGACCGCGACCTGGCGGTGGTTACCGCCTTGATCCAGAGTGCCTCCGGACAGTGGGGCATGGAAGACCGGATGCTTCAGCTCAACTATCGCCTGATGAGCACTTGGTGCAGCGTCAGCCAACGCTTCTCTCCGGAAGCGGGACGCCGCGCGCTGGACGAGATGTCCATGATCGTCTCGCACTTCGCGAACTCGCTGGGCGAACAAGCCACCGCGGGCGCAGCCGCTTAATCGCAGCGCTGCTTAATGCCTTCGGGCAGCTTAATCCTTAAGCGACGATCCTTCCGTTTCGGGAACCTGCCAACGGCCGCTTTGCCATTCCAGATTGAAATTCTCGCCCAGGTACACGCGGCGAACCTCGGGATCGTTCCCTAGCTGGTCGGGTGTGCCGGAGCGGAAGATCCGCCCGTCATTGATGATGTAAGCGCGGTCGGTGACCGCCAGCGTTTCACGAACGTTGTGGTCGGTCACCAGGATGCCGATGCCGGAGCGCTTGAGATCGAAAATAATCTTTTGAAGTTCCAGCACCTGAATGGGATCGATTCCCGAAAACGGCTCGTCGAGCAGCAGATAGCTGGGCTCAATGACCAGGCTGCGGGCGATTTCCACGCGCCGGCGCTCGCCGCCAGAGAGTACGTAGCCCTTGCTGTGCCGGACTTGTTCCAGGCCCAGATCGGTGATCAATCGATTGGCCCGGTCACGGCGATCACGCCGTGAGAGCGGAAGCGTCTCCAGGATCGCCATCAGATTGTCTTCCACCGACAGCTTTCGGAACACCGAGGCTTCCTGGGGCAGGTAACTGATGCCGTGCCGGGCGCGCTGATACATCGGCTGAGAAGTAATATCCTGGTCGCCCAGGAGCACGCGGCCGGAGTCGGGAACAATCAGCCCGACGATGCAGTAAAACGAGGTGGTCTTGCCGGCGCCGTTGGGACCGAGCAATCCAACAACTTCGCCCTGCTGGACCTTGATCGAGACGTTATCGACGACCTTGCGACCGCGGTATGCTTTGGTGATTTCCGCTGTCTGAAGCGCTTTCACATGCTCTACTTTTTGCGGATGGTGCCTTCGGCGGGCTTGTTTGCCTCGCCTTCAACCAGCAGCCTATCATTGTTCGCCCACCAGGTCAATTGTTGCCCGGTTGCGTTGCCTTTCACGTTATCCACCAGCAGCGGCTGGCCTTTTTGCAGGATCACTTTTTGATCGTCGGCGTAGTATTCGGCGTGCTCCGAAGTGCCGGTTCGGGTACGCGCGGGCTTGACAGTATTCAGTACGCTGACAATCTTGACGGCGCCATCGGCGAAGGCTTTATCGAGGGAAGAATCCGAGTCGGCTGGCTTCAGGAAGGCTTTTAGCTCTTTCGAATTCACCGTGAGGGACGGACGCGCGAGAACCACCCCGCCTTGATAGTTCGCGAGGCGCGTTTCCTCGGTGTAAACCAGGTCGGCCGCGCGAACCACAGTGAATACGGGCGAAGCCGGCGCTTTCGACTTGGAAGCCTTTTCCTGACTCTTGTCGTAAGTTTTGTCCTGACCTTTGTCCTGGCTCTTCTCTTGAGTTTTGTCCGTTGATTTATCGGCGAACTGGCTGACCACCTTGCCATGGGCTTCCATCACCCGCCGCTCGCGATCGATTTCGATTCGGTCCGCATCCACTCGGTTAGCTCCCTGCCAGGCTCTGGCGTTGCCTTCGTAGTGGATGTGCTTGCTCTCTCCGGTTGAGATCATCTTGTCCGCTACGGCCTGCATCACTTCGTCGTTCGAAAGCATGGCGGAAGATGCACCTTTTCGATCCGGTTGGCGCGTGGAAGACACGTGACCGTCGGCGGTGTAATCTCCCGTTTTCTGATTCATCACAATGCGGTCGGCGTTCACCGAACCGGTGGGATCCAAAATCCGCGCCGAGCCGTCCAGCGTCATCAGCTCCTTGGACTGATCGAGCGTGGCTTTATCTCCGCGGGCGCGGCGGTCGCCTTCTTCGTACTGGAAGTTCGTGGTCTGTTCCAGACGGACCATCTCGCTGGTATTGGGATCGAAGGTAGCCAGGATGTCCTTGCTCTGTGTGCGCGTCACGGTCGGCATCGTTTTGGGCGCTTTCGGAGGACGCTCCGTGAGCGTCGACGCGTTGACCGACCGCACCGACTGGATGCGATTCTCCTTGCCGTAGGCCACCCAGATGCGATCGCCCTGCATGGACCGTTTCGGCAGATCCGGCTGGTTGGGTTGGAATTCGAGTTTGCCGGGCCCGTCCGTTTCCACGCGATCGATCTCCTTGCCGCCGGGCTTCATAGCAAGCCGGACGACCTCGCTGCGGAGAAAGCGCGTGTCGCCGGGCTGGGCGCCGGGACGTGGAATGGGGGTCGCCTCGACCACGCTTTTCCCGGTTGCGACGGCGGTCTTGAGCGTACTCTCTTTGTCCGTAGTCTCGAAATCCATGTCGAGGCGGTCGGAATTGACCGTGGTTCGCGCGGTTTCGGACGTCGAGATCAACTGCGCGTGATCGTGACCGTCGATGGTGCGAATCACCATGCCGTCGTCGAAGTTCAGGTTCAATTCATCCGCGGCATACTCTACCTTGCGGCCTGGATCGTCGTGAACGCCGCGAGCCATCTGCATTCTGGCAAAACGAATGACGCCCTTATCGAGCTGGACATCGCTGCGGCCGCCTTCCATATGCAGTGTGTCGCGAGTGAACCTCGAAACGGGAAACAGGACCACTTTCGAATCGCGCTCGGTGTAGATGGCCTGGTCGGATTCGACGTGCATGGGCTTGGCTTGCGGAGTTTTGCCGGCCCAATCCAGGACCACCTTGTTATGCAGCTGCAGCTCACGAGTGCTGGGATCGTACTCGGCGCCGACAGCGGAACCCTTGCCGCGATCAAAACTAAACGTAACGGCACGGTCCGTTGTGGCCTTGCCGGTATCGCTCGCGAAATGTATTCCGGAACCGTGGATGCGCAACAGGCGGCCGGTAGGCGGCTGGTCCACCGGCACGCCCATAATGATGTCGACTTCGCCGTCCGAATAGAGCGTCTTGGCCGCAACATCGAACTGGGCTTTCTCGGAACGAATCAAGTCCGATTTTTCGCCGTTCTCATGGAAGAGCTGCAGTTCCACTCCCTCCAGTTCCGAGAGGGACGGCGCGTTTAGTTCGCGAATATTCCGCGCGCGGATGGTGAAATGCTTCTGGTCGCCTTTAAAGACGGTGTGCTCCCAGTCATTGGCGCGGCCATCGACGCCTGCTTCAAGGGGCTTTGGATGCACCGCTGGCTCTTTGTCGAGGAGATCCCTGCGTTTGACATAGGCGGCGCCGACCACGAAGACAATGGCGACGATGGCGGCGAGAAAAAGCCACCGGGTATGGCGCATACAGGTATTTACATGGTAGCGCGCGTGAAAATCGGCATTACAGCGCGGCTACCAGCTTCGCCAGCAGGGCCGTCCGGTCGGCGATGCGGTTGACCAAAATGCTCTCATGAAGCGCGTGCGCGCCTTCGCCGACCGCACCCAGGCCGTCGAGCGTCGGGACGCCCAGAGCCGCTGTGAAATTGCCGTCCGACCCGCCGCCGCTCGAAGATTCCTCGAGCGCCAAACCGAGTTCCGCGCCTAGAGCACGTGCTATCTGGAACAGTCGCCGGACTCCGGCCGAGCGCTCCATCGGAGGCCGGTTCAAGCCGCCCGCGACCTCGATCGAACAGCGCTTGTCGAACGGCTTCAGCGACGCGAACTGGCGTTCCAGATATCGCTGCGCGGCGACGCTGGGCGTCCGCACGTCGACTTCGACGTGGCACTCGGCCGGTACGACGTTGCTGCGGGTACCGCCCTGGAGCACGCCCGGGCTGACCGTGATGCCTCGCTTCAGGCGCGTGAAGTTAGCGATTCGCTCGATTTGCCGGGCCATCTCGACCACCGCGTTCACGCCCTTTTCGAAATCGAGGCCGGCATGCGCGGCGCGCCCGCGAACCGTGATCCGGTAATCGCCGACACCTTTGCGGGCGGTCTTCAGTTTTCCGTCGAGTCCCGTGCCGGGCTCGAGCACCAATACGGCAGCGCTTTTTCTGGCTATTCCCTCTGTAAGGATTCGGGATGACGGGCTGCCCACTTCCTCGTCCGAATTCACTTGCAGGACGACTTTGCGACGCACCGGGACGTCGAGCTCGCGCAGAATCCGCATCGCGAAGGCGAAGAATACGAGTCCGGCTTTCATGTCCAATACGCCGGGTCCCCACAAGCGCCCGCGCGATTGCCGGAACGGCATCGTTTTGACTGTGCCGATCGGCCAAACGGTGTCGGAATGCCCCAGCGCGAGAATTTGGCCTTGTTTACGCGACCCGGGCAACTGGAACTCGCAGCGGACGTGCCTTCCCGGGTACGTTCGGACTCGAGCAATATCGCTCACCATCCCGCTGAACAGCTTCCCGAACTTGTCGATGCCCGCTGGATCATCGCTCGGAGACTCGCACTCGACGAGCTCTCGAATGCACGAAATCATCTCTTTTTGTTGTGCACGCGCCGAACGAAGGAACGAATCCACGCTTGCTATAATAGCGGGACCGCACATGCCCTCTCTGGACATCCAGGCCATCCGCGACATTCTTCCGCACCGTTTTCCGATGCTTCTGGTGGACCGCATCGAGGAATTGGAAGAGGACCGCGTGGTGGGCATCAAGAACGTCACCGCTAACGAGCCGTTTTTCATGGGGCATTTTCCCGATTTTCCGGTGATGCCGGGTGTCCTGATCGTGGAAGCCATGGCACAGGTGGCCGGCGTGCTGGTGTTGAGCAGCATTCCCGATCGCCACAAAAAACTGGTGCTGCTGGCGTCGGTGGAACAGGCCAAGTTTCGCAAACCTGTGCGTCCAGGCGACCAGCTTCGCATCGAAATGAAGGTCGCCAAGCGCAAGGAGACCGTCGCCAAGATGTTCGGCACGGCCAGCGTGAACGGTGTAGTGGTGGCCGAAGCCGAAATGCTGTGCAAGCTGGCTGATCGCCCCTAGGGACACAGCGGATGCCGATTCATCCGACGGCAATTGTCGATCCCGGAGCGCACGTCGATCCTACCGCAGACATCGGGCCCTACTCGGTGATCGGCGCGGATGTCACCATCGGCGCGCGCACGGTCCTCAAGGCGCACGTTTTTATGGAAGGCCCCGCCGAGATTGGCGAGGACAATCTCTTCTTCCCCTATTCCACCGTGGGCGTGGCCCCACAGGATCTGAAATACAAGGGCGAGCGCTCATCAACGCGCATCGGAAGCAGAAACAAGATTCGCGAGTTTGTGACCATCCACCGCGGCACCGAAGGCGGCGGCATGCTGACCTCCGTCGGCGAGGACAACCTGCTGATGGCGTACGTTCACGTCGCGCACGATGTGCACGTGGGCGGTCATTGCGTTCTGTCGAATGCGGCGACCCTGGGCGGCCACGTGAATGTCGGCGATTGGGCTTTTATCGGCGCTTCGAGCGGCGTGCATCAATTCTGCCGCGTGGGGCGGCACGCGATTATCGGCGGCTATAGCGTGATCACCCAGGATGTGCTGCCATTCTCGAATACCGTTACAGAGCGCGAAGCGAAAGTTTTCGGCGCGAACAAAATCGGTCTGGAGCGCCGCGGGTTCACACCTGACGCGATCGACGCACTGCACAAGGCATTCCGTCTTCTCACCCGCGCGGGACTCAACACCTCGCAGGCTGTAGAAAGCATCCGTCAGGAGATCACTGGCTCGGCTGAAGTCGACGAGCTGCTGGGGTTCATCGCGGCGTCGCAGCGCGGATTCATAAAGTAGGATCTATGCCATTGGGCCCACCGCTAGGCATGATCGCCGGCAACGGACGCTTCCCGGTGCTCGCGCTAGAAGCCGCGCGTCAGGTAGGGATGGAAGTGGTCGCTATCGCGATCAAAGAAGAAGCATCGCCCGAAATCGAGAAGTTGGCCGCACGCTGCCACTGGATATCGCTGGGCGCCCTGAGTAAGCTGATCGATATCTGCAAGCAGGAAGGGATCACTCAGGTCATGATGTGCGGGCAAGTGAAGCACGTCAAGATCTTTTCCTCCATCGTGCCGGACTGGCGTTTGGTGAAGCTTCTGGCGTCGCTCGAAGCCAAGAATACCGACGCATTGATCGGCGGCGTGGCCAAGATTCTGGCGGACGAAGGCATCACGCTCACGGATTCGACACTGCTCTTGAAAGATTTGCTGGCCACCGAGGGCGTCCTGACGCGTCGCAAACCATCGTCCGATGAGGAGCGCGATATCGCCTACGGCCGCCGCATTGCCGCCGCTCTTTCGGAGCACGATATCGGGCAAAGCGTCGCGATCGCGGAACGGGCCTGCGTGGCCGTCGAAGCCATGGAAGGCACCGACGCGATGCTTCGCCGTGCGGCGTCTCTCGTGGACGGGAAACCTCTGCGGCTCGTCAAGGGATCGCGCCGGCGCCAGCACCTGTTGTTCGATGTGCCCGTAGTAGGGCCTCAAACTATCGACGCAATGAAGGAGACCGGGACCACGGCCCTGGCGATCGACGCGGGCCGCACGCTATTGCTCGACCGCGATGAGCTGCTCTCACGCGCCAACGCGGCAGGCGTCACCATCATCGCATCGTAACTACGGCGGGGTAATCGCGTATGACGCTCTAAGTACAAACCCCTAAGCCACTCCAGTTCCTATTTTCGAGGGCCGATATATCGAACGTGGATACGTTCTCCCGTTCCTGGGACCTGATTGGCGAAAGCTTTGCGGTTCTTCGCAAGGACAAGAAGCTAGTGCTGTTTCCGATTCTGAGCGGCATGTCGACGCTGGCCATCGCAGCCATGTATTTTCTGCCCCTGTTTCACATGAACGTGCTCGAGCAGTACAAAGCCTATCGGACTGTCGATCCCACGGTTTACGCGTGGCTGTTCCTGTGGTATTGCACCAACTATTTCGTGATCATTTTCTTCAACTGCGCTCTCGCGGCGTGCGCCCAGATTCGTTTTGGCGGCGGCGAACCGACGATTGGCGCGGGCATGGCCCAGGCAGGTTGGAGGATTCCCAGCATCCTGATGTGGGCCGTGGTGGCGAGCACAGTGGGCATAGTTCTTCACGCCATTGAGGAGCGCTCGTCGTGGCTGGGCAAGATCGTCAGCGCTACGTTGGGCATCGCTTGGGCGATGGCGACGTACCTCATCGTTCCCGTGCTGATCTTCGAAGAGGACGGCGTCTTCGGATCCATCCAGCGCTCCAGCGAATTACTGCGCCAGACATGGGGAGAGCAGATCGTGAGCGGCTTCGGCTTCGGCCTGCCTTCGCTGCTGCTGGCGATTCCCGGGATCCTTCTCGGAATGGTGGGATTTAAACTGCACCCGCTCGGATTCCTGATCGCGGTGCCCTACTTCCTGTTGCTGAGCGCGGTGATGAGCGCCGTGCGCGGCATTTTCACCGTCGCCCTGTATCGCTACGCCACTGGCGGAGAAGCGCCCTCGGGATTCACTAGCGGGAGTTTCAAGGAAGCGTTCGTAAACAAGCGGGATCGATATTAGGTTTTCTCGATCACGTTTTCTCAATCCAGCCATCGGCGATTTGGATCACCCGTTTCCCGTAGGAGGCGTTCGACTCCGAATGCGTCACCTGAATGATGGTGGTGCCGGATTCGTTGAGCTTGCGGAACACTTCCATAATCTCCTTGGCTTGACTGGAGTGGAGATTTCCCGTGGGCTCGTCGGCCAGGATCACCTTCGGATTGGCGATGATCGCCCGCGCCACACCAACCAGCTGCTGCTGCCCGCCCGATAACTGATTCGGAAAAAGATCCTTCTTCCCGACCATCTGAAACCGGTCCAGTACGTCGCACACGGCAGCATCGCGCTCAGACTTGCGGACATTCCGGTAGGAAAGCGGGATTTCCAGATTCTCATACACAGTCAGCGAATCGAGCAGATGATAGCTCTGGAACACGAAACCGAAGTACTTCTTGTAGATCTCGTCGCGATCCTTCTTCTTCATCGCGTGGATCGGGTAATCCAGAAAATGATATTCGCCAGTCCAGCTGCTATCGTGCATTCCGATCAGGTGCAGCAGCGTCGATTTGCCCGCACCCGACGGACCCATGATCGAGACGAAATCGCCTTCCTTAATATCGACGTCGATGCGGCGGAGGACAAAGGTTTTGGTCGCACCGTGCTGAAAGAATTTCTCGACGTTACGGAGCCGAATCATCTTGAATGAGCCTACAGTTTTTCTTTCAGCAACCTGGTAACCGACGCCGGATCGGCCTGGCCGCGGCTGGCCTTCATCACCTGGCCCAGGAAGAAGTTCATCACCGTGGTCTTGCCGCTGCGGTATTGCTCGAGCTGTTTGGGATTCGCGGCGATAACTTCGTCGAGGATCTTGCCGAGCGCGCCTTCGTCGCTGATCTGCGCGAGCCCGTCACGTTGCATAATCGCTTCGGGCGTCCCGCCCTCCGCGAACATCTTTGGAAAAACTTCTTTAGCCAGTTTCCCGCTGATCTTTCCTTGCGCGATCAAGGCCACCAGACGGCCCAGGTTCTCCGCACTCACGGGCGAGTCTTCGATTTCCTTGCCGTCCGCCTTAAGCAGGCCGGCCAGATCACCCATCACCCAGTTCGCGGCGGCCCTCGGATCGCCCGATGCCGCGGCAACTTTCTCAAAGTAATCGCTCATGGCGCGCGTCGAAGTTAATACTTGGGCATCGTACTCGCGTAACCCAAAAGAATCGATAAAACGCGCACGGCGCGCCGCGGGCAGTTCCGGCATCCTGGCGCGGATATCGCTCAGCCAGGCTTCGCTTACACGCAGAGGAACCAGATCGGGCTCGGGGAAATAACGATAGTCGTGGGCGTGCTCTTTGCTGCGCATGCTCACGGTTTCGCCCGTCTCCGGATTAAACAGACGGGTTTCCTGCAACACTCGCCCGCCGTTTTCAAGGATCCCAACCTGCCGTTCGATCTCCTGGTCCACCGCGAGTTTCAGGAAACGGAACGAGTTCAGATTCTTGACCTCGGCCTTGGTGCCGAATTTCTCCGCGCCCTTCAGGCGAACGCTGACGTTGGCGTCGCAGCGAAGGTGGCCCTTTTCCATATCGCAGCTGGATACTTCCACGTACTGTAGAACTTGTTTGATCGCCGTCAAATACGCATGCGCTTCATCGGCGCTGCGGATGTCCGGATCGCTCACGATCTCGATCAGCGGCGTCCCGGAGCGGTTCAGATCCACATAGGTGTAGCGATCCGAATCCTTGAAGCCCTCGTGAATGCTCTTGCCGGCGTCGTCTTCCATGTGCACACGCGTAATCCCGATCCGCTTGTGAACGCCGCCCACCTCAATGTCGACATAGCCGTGCTCGGCCAACGGCTGATCGTACTGTGAAATCTGGTAGCCCTTCGGCAGATCAGGATAGAAGTAATTCTTGCGGGCGAAGATCGAGCGCTGGTTGACGCGGCAGTTCAATGCCAGCGCAGCTTCGATCGCCAGCTCCACCGCGTGACGGCTCAGGACCGGAAGGGCGCCTGGCAACCCAAGACAGACCGGGCAGACATTGGTGTTCGGTGGAGCGCCGAAGCTCGTCGGACAGCCACAAAAGATCTTGGTACGTGTTGCGAGCTGGACATGCACTTCCAAGCCGATTACCGGTTCGTACCGCGCGATCGCCTCGGGAGACACGGCGGTTGTCATGCTCGACGCCATGAAAGTCATTATAACGGCCTGCCCCAGCTGCTGATAGAATTCCAGGAACATTCCCGTCGACGGGGACGTATGGGAAGAACAGGTGCTGCATGTTGACAAATGGGTTGAAACGCACGCTGCTGACGGTTGGAATCTTTGTCCTGGCCGGGTGTGGGAATAACGTCCGCCTGGGACCGATGGAGCATGAGACCAAGACCCTGGCTCTCGACAAGTCCGAAATGACCCGGGCGGAACTCAAGATGGGCGCGGGCGAACTGCACGTCGGCGGCGGCGCAGTCAAGCTTATGGAAGGGAATTTCGACTATAACGATCCAGGCTCGAAACCGCAGGTGGAATATCACTCGACGGGCGTGAGAAGCGATATCCAAATCCAACCGTCGGGAACGGTCCAGCACGGGGAAAGTAACTGGGACGTGCGTTTCAATGACACCGTGGGGATGGATCTAGTGGTGAAAATGGGCGCCGGCGAGGCGCACTTGAACCTCGGGAGCCTGAATCTTCGCAGTGTCGCCTTCGACCTTGGAGCCGGGGAAGTGGACGCGGATTTGCGTGGTCATCCCAAGCGCAGTTACGACGTTCACATCAACGGCGGCGTCGGACAGGCAACGGTTCACTTGCCGAAGAGCGTCGGGATCTCGGCTACGGCAGTCGGCGGCATCGGCGAGGTCAATGTCAGTGGGCTGGAAAAACGCAACGACCGCTGGATCAACCCCGGCCACGAGAACGATCCGGTGACCATTCGCTTGGATGTGAAGGGCGGGATCGGGCAGATCGACCTGGTAGCGGAGTAAACCGCGCCGTTTCGCTGCCTTACCTACATCAAATCGTTGCGTAATATCATGATTTAGGGGAGGAATTCGTGTGCGCTGGTTCCCGCTGGCCCTGCTCCTATACGCGTCTTTCGCGTGCGCGCAATCCGACGCCAATCAGAAAGCTATCCGCGTCGAGGGAACCATCCTCAGCTTGAACGGCGACCTGGTTCGCAAAGCCACTGTGCGTCTGCAGGGGACCGGGGGGCAGCCCAGCCAGCTGCCGGTCAGTTACCTCGAAACCACCGACAGCGCCGGCAAGTTTTTGTTTGATGACGTCGCGCCCGGCCGCTACACCCTGTCGGCGGAGAAGCCGGGATTCGTAGGCGCCCGATACGGTGCGCGCTCTAACACGTCCGCCGGTACGCAACTGAATCTCACCGCTGGAATGGAGATGAAGGACCTAGCCATCAAGATGACTCCTCAGGGCGTCATCGCGGGAAAGGTGCTGGATCGGGACGGTGATCCGGTGATTTCGGTGCAGGTGCAAGCGATGCGTTTCGCGTATACCGGGGGACGAAAGCAGCTGCAGCCAACCGGCGGCGCGCAGACCAACGACCTGGGCGAGTATCGCCTGATCAATCTTGCGCCCGGGCGCTATTACGTTACCGCAACCGACCCCCGCGTGACGCAGTTTGGAATACAGGAACGGCCTGGACGCGTTGGCGAGGCCCAGATAGGAAACATCACAACTTATTATCCGAATGGGGCGGATCCTTCCAGTGCCGTTGCGGTGGATGTCGCGGCCGGAAGCGAGATGCGAGGCATCGACATCCGCTTGCTAAAGGCGAAGGTTTACACCGTTCGCGGCAAAGCCGCGGGGGACCTCGGCGAGCTGCCCTCCGCCACGGTGACGCTCTCCCGAAAGGACGATAGCAGCAGTTTACCTGCCCTCTTGAACGGCGGCGGGACAAGCGCATTGCGGCCCGACGGAACTTTCGAATTCCGTAATATTCTCCCGGGAACATACTTGCTTCAGCTAGCGCCAATTAACGTCGTCAACGGCAATTCGAGGCCGAATTTGACTGGACGCACCGAAGTTACGGTCGGGGACGCGGACGTCGAAGGCCTCGTTCTGCCAGTTGGCCCCGCTCCGGAAATATCCGGCAAATTGAGTCTGGAAGACGGTGATATCGCCACGGTGCTTAAACAGAGGTCCAACCCGGCCTCGGCGGGGAACGCTGTAGTCCAGGCATACGGCCTCCAACTCATACTGGCTGCCGTCGGAGGGGCGCCTGGTGCATGGGCGGCCCGGGTCGAGCCAGATGGGTCGTTCCGTTTCGCGAACCTGCCCAGAGCCACATACGCCCTCGACCTGCTTACTGTGCCGCCGGGTACGTATCTGAAGTCGGCCAGCATGAATGGACAGGATGTGAAGGCTTCGCTCATCGATACGACATCCGGAGCGGGCGGAACGCTCGAGTTGGTGTTTTCTTCCAAGTCAGCGGAGATCAATGTGTCCGTCAAAAACGACAAAGGGGAGCCCCTGACAGGCACCTTCCTGACGCTCTGGCCGAAAATCCCGGAACAAGGCTTCACGGGCAGCGTTCGTCCCGGAATCAGCGGGCAGGATGGTGGATTTCGATTTCAAAATCTTGCTCCCGGCGATTACTACGTGGCCGCCTGGGAGGATGTGGACCAAGGACCGCTCCTGAGCGCCGATTTCCTGAGCCATTTCACCCGTGATGCGAGCGCGATCACACTAGCCGAAAGCGGACAGGAGAGCCGGGACCTCAAACCAGTGCCGGCCGATAAAGTCGCCCTCGAAATCGCCAAGCTCCCTTAGCAAAACCGGAATATTCGTTGAGGTGTGATAACGTGCGGAGGTGAGCCCCGCCCCGGCCGCCGAACGCCGCGCATCGCACCGGCGCGTCTTCACCAACGCGGCACTGGTGGGCGTTTTAGCCAGCGCCGCCAAACTCGCCGGAGCCGCCAAAGTGATGGTGACGGCGCGTTATTTCGGCGCCGGCGATCAATTGGACGCTTTCGTGATCGCAATCCTGCTGCCCGCCTTTTTCACCGACATCGTGGCAGGATCCTTCGGGGCGAGCTTTGTGCCGGCATTCATCCGGGTGCGTTCCGACCAGGGAGACGCAGCGGCGCGCATGTTCGCTCGAACG
>Ga0265314_10001265_pt1 | contig 28801 bp, 20 predicted proteins | sample 4126metaG_FD_203106 | JGI IMG/M metagenome (GOLD analysis project Ga0265314, IMG submission 203106) | Rhizosphere microbial communities from Carex aquatilis grown in University of Washington, Seatle, WA, United States - 4-1-26 metaG | ecosystem: Host-associated > Plants > Roots > Rhizosphere >... | reverse complement strand
CGCCGCAGGAAAGGATATGTTCATGGGGCCTTCTGGCATTGGGGCTGGGTGCCGGCGGGGTGCTCACGGCGATGCTTATGGTTGGAGGGGTGTTGGGGCTCGGGGCTATCGTGTTTGGATTTGTGGCCCTCTTTGAAATTGGTCACGACCCGTTGCGAAAGGGAGGGAAGGGGTTCGCATGGGTTGGGATCGCGCTGGGAATCGCCGCGGTGTTGCTGTCTGCAATCGTAGTCCCGTCTATCGGCAGACCGAAATCAGGCTATGGTCGTGGGATGTGTGCCGCGAACTTGCGCGGGATTGTGCAGTCGATGGCCGTTTATGCATCGAGCGAGAATGATGCTTTCCCTGTGGTGCCGTATGCGCCCTTTGGGGCGACGAATGGTGGCACGATGGTGGCGACGGGGGTTATGGCGGATATGTTCAAGCCAGGGAGTCCTGTGGCGGGGTCGCCGCTTGCCGGGCCGTGGATGCTCGTGGCGAACGGATATGTCGCGACCAAACAATTTCTTTGCAGGGACGATCCGTGGGCGAAAGCTCGCGCGGGATCCCCCGATGCGGCGGGGAATGATTACCTGATGTTTCAGGAGGATGACCAGATCAGCTACTCGTTCGCCTATCCGTGGACGCCAGAAGGAAAAGTGGGTGAGTGGTGGAAGGAAACTGATGATGCGAGTCTGCCGATTGCATCGGACATGGCTCCGGTGCCGGGGACAGGGAAGCCGAAGCGCGATCTGGCGGTCGCGGGCAAACAGAACACGGGGAGTCACGATGGCACGGGGCAGAACGTGGCGTTTGGTGACAACCATGTCGAGTTTGAGCGCGAAACGTCAGTAGGCCAGCGAGGGGATAACATCTACACGGTGAGCGGCGATTTGAAACGCGGATCGCCGGCGGGATTTGCGCCGACGCTTGCGCCAATTCGCGTGGGCGGGACACCGGGGAATTACGACACCGTGATGGTGCCGGAGCGAAATCTGGACACGGGAAAGTTGTGGTGAAAGGAGGGGGCTGGCGCCTCACGGCCCCTTGTCGCCCCAAGCTTCGCGCAGCGACTTTTCGATGTCGGCGGGGGCTTTGAGCAGGTCGTCGGGGTACTGGCGGTGGCGCAGGATCTGGTTCTGGATTTCCGTGGCCTGGTCGTCGTTCAGGGCTTCGCCCGCGAGGTACTGAAGGCGGAGGCTCCGGTCGGTGTTGATTTCGCCGCCGAGGGTCCAGTCGGTGAGGTCCCGGGCGCGGCCGCCGTAGGTCTTGAGGATGTCGGCCGGCGTTCCGAGCTTCACATCGCCAAGGACGCCGGAGATGAGGAGGTTCATCCGGCTTTGCAGGTCGCGGGCGTCGATTTTGAGGGGCTCGACGGATCCCAGGAGGATGACATCGTACCCCGCGCCGTTCTGGTCATTGAGCCAGATGGTCCCATTGGGGAACGCATCAAAAAATGTCTTTATCTCACTTTTTACGACAGCCATATTGCTTTCATAGAGCGGCACCCACTGGGTGACCAGGCCGCCGGGGTTCAGGTGCTGCTTGACGAGTTCGAAATATTCCCGCGAATAAAGCGTCGCCGCGCCCTTGACCCAGGGGTGGATCGGGTCGCTGGTGATGACATCGTACTTTTCGCCGGTGGTCAGGATGTAGTGTCTGGCGTCATCGTTGATGAGCGTGACGCGCGGGTCGACGAACTCGCCCGCGTGGGGCCCGCTGTCGATGCGCGTCACCACGGAATTGTTCTGCTCGGAGAAATACTGTGCGACGACTTTTGGCACCAGTGGCTCGATTTCACAGAGCACGATCTTTTCAAAATCCGGATGCAGGATGAACGTGCCGGCCGTCACGCCGGCGCCGCAGCCGACGATAAGAACCTTTTTTTTCTTGTCGGCGTCGGGATGAAAGAGCGCCGGATAATGCCCGAGCATGAGCTGCAGGCGCATGTCCTGTGGATCGGTGGAGGCCTCGATTTTACCGGCGACGTGGAAGTTGCGGACGTCTGCGCCGGAGGTGGTCACCGCGACGGAGGAATTGAGCCCCTCGCCCATGTACAAAAGGCGCGTGTCGCCGTTGTTGATGTCTTCGTTGGGCAGGTCGATGGTCCACGCGCGGAAGCGCCGGCCCCAGGCCACGAGCTGCCAGGGGAGCTGATCGGCCTGTGAGACGTGCAGCGTAATGAGCGTGGAGCTCCCCAGGAGGATGGCGCAGACCAGGGCGATGGTGGTGCCCAGGAGGCCGCGGGGCGCTTCGGATCGCGGCCGGCCGGCAACAGGAAGGAGCCCGGGCAGGAGTGCAATAATGCCGGCGGCAGCGGCCAGCGCGATCAGGATGTGCTGCGAGGCGGTGGAGCCCCAGTGGGCGATGGAGAACAGCGCAAAGAAAACGGAGCCGGCGATGGCGCCAAGAGTGTTGGCGGCGTAGACGCGGCCGACGGATCGGGCGGGGTCGCGCCTTGGGCGCGCGGCGATGACGGCGGCAAGGGCCAGGGGAAAACTCGCACCCCAGAAGATCGCCGGCGGCGCGATGGCCCAGGCGCAGCGCGCGAGGTCGAGCTCAAAGCGGGCCCGCAGGCCTGTGTCGAGGTAGGGATTGGCCGGCCAGTTGGGCAGGCCGTTGGTGGTGGCCCATGCGGACCAGGCGATGGCGAGGATGCAGAGAATCTGGCACCAGGCGAGGGCTTTGCGGGGGCTCGGGGTGCTGCGGGCGATCACCGCGCCCACGCTGCTGCCGGCGCCCAGGCCCACAAGGAAGACCGCGAGGATGATCGAGAATGTGTAGATGGTTCCGCCAAAGAGCAGCGCGAGCAGGCGCGTCCAGATCACCTCGCCCCCCAGGGCCGACGCACCGGAGATCGCGATGGCGAGGTAAATGGCCGATTCCTCAAACGGGGGCGTGGCGATCGCCGCTGCGTCGGAAACGCCGGCGGCGGGATCGGGCGGGGCGTCATACGGTGCGGCAAAGGAAAGCAGGATGCCGGCGATGGCGACGAAGAGGTTCAGTGCGGCCGCGACGTATGTGGCGGTAAACATGTCAAAATGACGAAGCAGGTAAAAGCCGGCGAGCAGCGATCCGGCGACCGCCCCGACGGTGTTTCCCCCGTAGAAAAATCCGAGCCATGCGGCGCCGCGTGGCGTATTTTTGATCCAGCGGGAGATGGCCGGCAGCGTCGCACCCATCAGGAATGTCGGCGGGAGGAGGCAGATCACGCAGACCAACGCCCGCATGGTCAGTCCCGCGCCTGCGGCGTGCGCGAGGCTGGCGTAGAAACGATCAAACAGCGGCATTCCGGCGGAAATCAGGATGCCCAGCAGGCCGATGCACAATTCCAGCACCGCATAGGTGCGGAGCGGATGGCGGCGGCGGGAAACCAGGCGGCCAAAGGCGAGGCTCCCCAGGCACATGCCTCCCATGAAGGTGCCCAGCAGCACCGCGATCGAGACCGCGGAGGACCCGATGGCGAATTGCAGCAGCTGGAACCAGACGATTTCATAAATCAGCGCCGAGCAGCCGCTGCAGAAAAAAAGGATCAGCAGCAGCGGGAGAAACGCGTGGGCGGCATCGCGGGAGGAGGCCGGTGCGGCGAGGGACGGGGTGGCCATGAGAGAATGTCTCCGAAGACGAGACTGGATAAACGCGGTGAATGGGCGGAGGTTTCGGCATGGTACAGGAGCGGGGAATCAGGCGACAGGGCGGCGGGCGGGAGCGTGAATTTGCCGAATATGGCAGAGCCGCCTAAGCTGACCGAATCGATCCCGTTTTCCCGGGAGGAGCCGAATGTTTGGCATGAAATTCGTCAAGACGCCGCCGACGACGTACGTGATGCTCTTTAAGAGCGGACAGGTGCGGCGGCAGGGGGCAGGCCTGAGCCTCTGGTATTACGGTCCGACGTCGACGCTTGTGGAGGTGCCGCTGGCGAGCGTGGATGTGCCGTTCCTCTTTGAGCAGACCAGCAGCGATTTTCAGATGGTCAGCGTGCAGGGGCAGTTGACGTATCGTGTGGCCGACCCGCAAAAGCTTGCGAAGCTGATGGATTTTTCGGTGAACCGCTTGGGGCGGCATGCATCGAGCGATCCGGAGAAGCTCAATGATCGGCTGATCGCGCAGACACAGGTGCTCACCAGCGCAATGACGCACCGCATGCCGCTGCGGGAGGTGCTCACCGCCTATGAGGCCCTGCGCAATGCGGCGCTCGAGGGCCTGCGGAAATCGGAGACCGCCGGCATGCTGGGCCTGGAGATCCTGGACCTCGCGGTGTCGGCGATCAAGCCGGTGCCGGACGTGGCCAAGGCGCTCGAGGCCCAGACGCGCGAGGAACTGCAGCGGCAGAGCGACGAGGCGATTTATGCCCGGCGCAATGCCGCGGTGGAGCAGGAGCGCAAGATCAAGGAAAGCGAGCTGAACACGGAAATCGCGATGGAGGAGAAGCGAAGGATCAAGCGCGAAACGCAGATGGCCGCCGACATCGCGGTGGAGGAACAGCGGCAGAACCTGATCGACCGGCGCGTGGCCAATGAGCGAAAAGAAGCGGATTCGCAGGCGTATGCGATGGATGCGTTGCTCAAAACGGTAACCCAGGTGGATTGGCGGGTGCTCGCGGCGCTGACGGCGGGGCGGCTGGATGCCAGGGAGAATATTGCGCTGGCGTTCCGTGAACTCGCGGAGAACGCGGGGAAGATCGGGGAATTGAACATCACGCCGGACCTGCTCGAAAAGATCATGGAGAAAAATCCGGCGCCGGCGAAAAAATAAGCGCTTCGAGGGGCCATGTACAAGATCGACCAGCGCATTGTGATCGTGACCCGCAAAACGCGGCAGGAGGAACTGACCGCAAAATTCGGGACCAAGGGCCAGGCGCAGTTTTATGTCTCGCGGTCGCGCAGCGCGTATGCGGGAAAACTGGCGGAAAAGCGCGCCATCGCGGCGCCGGGCAAGGCGCTCAAGTCGATCGCGCTGGCGGAGAAACTTGCCGAATCCGAGGCCCTGGGAGAATTGCAGGATATCGAAAAGGAATCAGCATCCTATGGGGAGATTGTCGGCGGCCTGCGGCAGGAAATGGATTTCGGCGTTCCGGTGCAGGTGGTCGATCGGGCGCTCGTGCCCAACCTGGTGTTCGGACCCAAGGACGTGGTGGTGGCAATCGGGCAGGATGGGCTGGTGGCCAATGTGGCCAAGTATGCGCTCGGACTGCCGATCGTCGGGGTCAATCCGGATCCGGCGCAGTATGACGGCGTGCTTTTGCCGTTTGAATGGCGGCAGGCGCGGGCGGCGGTGCGGCGGGCGCTCGATGGCAAGGCGAAAGTGCGCGAAGTGACGCTGGCTGAGGCGCGGCTGGCGGATTCGCAGCGGCTCCTGGCGTTCAATGATCTGTTTATCGGCGCGAGGACGCATGTGTCGGCGCGGTATCGGATCCAGGTCGACGCGCATGCCGAGCGGCAGAGCAGCAGCGGAATTCTTGTTTCCACCGGGGCAGGCTCAACGGGGTGGCTCTCCAGCGTGCTGAACATGGCCCGCGGGGTGATGGCGCTCGGCTCGCCCAAAACGCAGCGCCCTTCGATGCCGATGACGTGGGAGGATCGAAAACTGGCGTATGTGGTGCGCGAACCTTTCGCCAGCAAATCAAGCGCGGCAAATGTGGTGGCGGGAATGCTCAAGGAGCAGGAGCAGATGACGGTGGAATCCTTCATGGGCCCGGAGGGGGTGATCTTCAGCGATGGGGTGGAGGCGGATGCGTTGCCCTTCGCTCAGGGGGCGATCGCAACCATCGGGGTGGCAAAGGAAAAAGCGCGCCTGGTGGTGGGGTGAAAGGTGCTATTGAATGGGCATTCTTTGTGACCGGATTGCGCTCATGTGGAGCCGGGGTTCCGCTCCTCGCCCAGTCTCTGTAAAAGAAACGGCGGCCTTGCGGCCGCCGCTGTTAATTCCCGGGGTGATGCCCCTCTTCGGCAGCCGTGCGGTTTCCTCGGGGCACGGCGACCGCTGGTTAAGCCAGGGTCATTTTGCCTTGGCGGGGATCTTTTCCTTTTCCTTTTCGGATTTCTCAGCCTTGGCTTCGGCTTTCGCGGGCTTTTCGGGTTGCTCGTCGACGGCGGGCGGGAATTTCTTGGTCAGAACCTTCTGGCGGATTTCCTTGGCCGCCTCGGGATTATCCTTGAGGAACTGCCGGGCCTGCTCGCGGCCCTGGCCCATGCGGAGGGAACCGTAATTGAACCAGGCGCCGGATTTGTCGATCACGCCTTCGTTCACGCCCAGATCGAGCAGATCGCCTTCGTAGCTGATGCCCGAATCAAAAAGGATGTCGAATTCCGCCTCGCGGAACGGCGGGGCGATCTTGTTCTTGACCACCTTCGCCCGCACGCGGTTGCCGATGGCGACTTCCGCTTCCTTAATGGAGTTGATGCGCCGGATGTCGACGCGGACGGAGCAATAGAACTTGAGCGCGTTGCCGCCGGTGGTGGTTTCCGGGTTGCCGAACATCACGCCGATCTTCATGCGGATCTGGTTGATGAAGATCACGAGGCTCTTGGACTTGGAGACCGCGGCGGTAAGCTTGCGCATGGCCTGTGACATAAGACGGGCCTGCACGCCCATCGTGGCATCGCCCATCTCTCCCTCAATTTCCGATTTCGGAATCAGGGCCGCGACGGAGTCAATGACAATCACGTCAACCGCATTCGAGCGAACGAGGGTTTCGACGATCTCCAGCGCCTGCTCGCCGGAATCCGGCTGGGAGACCAGCAATTCACGCAGCGAAACGCCCAGGCGCTTCGCCCAGGACGGATCGAGTGCGTGTTCGGCATCGACGAAAGCGGCGACTCCGCCCTTCTTCTGGGCCTCGGCAATGATGTGGAGGCAAAGCGTGGTCTTGCCGGAGCTTTCCGGGCCGAAGACTTCGACGATGCGGCCCCGGGGCATGCCCTTCCCGCCCAGGGCGATATCAAGCGAGATGGCGCCGGTCGGGATGCCCTCAATCTGGAGGGAGTTGTTGCCATCCATGTTCATGATGGCGCCTTTGCCGTAGGATTTTTCGATCTGGGCAAGGGCGCGTTCGAGGGCCTGGTCACGGAGGGCATCGCGAACGCCGGGGGTGGCGGCGCCGTTGGAATGGGTGACGGAATCCTTGCTCATAGATCACCTTTTTTTATGGAAGAAGAGGGGGACGCCCGGCGTCGCCGCGTGAGGCGAGATTACCGGAATCTTGAGCGAAGTATACCGAACGAAACGCGAACGTCAAGCATTTTCAGGGGCGCTTTTTTGCATTTTTCGGAGCCAGGTCGCACCGCCAACGGAAGGATTTTCGAATGCAACGAGTAGGACAATAAGAATTGGCTAAAAGTTTTTGCCTTAATAAATTCTCAGGATTATATTGAACTCATCAATAAGAGTGCGGGGCCCTCTGCAGAGGGGCTCCGCCAGAGCTCAGCCAACCCAAATGACCCGCTGAGCTGCCGCAGCGTAGAGAAGCACCAGGGGATCCCGATGGGAATGCTCATTGAAGCACGCAAAGGCCCGCGCGACGCACGAACGGATGCGGGATCACCTGCGGATTCTTCGCCAAAGTTAAACATCGTCCACATCACACCCTCACTCTCGCCGCGCGCCGGAGGGCCTGCCACCGTTGCGATGCACCTGGCGGCGGCACAGGGGGCCTTGGGGCATGCGGTAAGCATTGTTTCATCCCTTCGTGCATGCGATACGGCGGCATTTGAGACGGCGGCGAGCGGGGTGCGCGGTTTCGACCGTGTGAACGTCCGGCTGAAGCGGTCCTTCAGTGCGGGAATGATTCCACTTTACCGGCGGATTATTCCCGCGGCAGATGTGGTGCATATTCATGGGGTGTGGGAACCCATGCTCCTGCTCGCCGGGACCATGGCGGGAAGGCATGGGGTGCCTTACCTCGTGCGGCCGTGCGGGATGCTCGATGCATGGAGCCTGTCGCAGCGGGCGATGAAGAAGAAAATGGCGCTTTGGCTGGCACATCGGCGGCTTTTGAACAAGGCATCGTACATCCACGTGCTCACGCCGGAGGAGGCCGCATCGGTGAAGGCGCTCCAGATTCGTGCGCCGCTGGTGACGATTCCGAACGGCGTGGATTTGCGGGAAATAGATGGGGCTCCCGCGGAGGCAATTTTTGACCGGGTGCCGGCGCTCCGGGGCAAGCCGTACGTCCTGTTTCTGGGGCGACTGCATTACAAAAAGGGGCTCGATTTTCTGGCGGAGGTTTTCGCGCGGGTAGGGCAGCTGATGCCGGAGTTGCAGCTCCTCGTGGCAGGGCCGGACGATGGGGAGGAAGTGGCGTTTCGGGAGCTCATCGGGCGGCTGGGGATTGGCGGGCGGGTGCATCTGACCGGGGCGCTTGCCGGGGCGGAGAAGTATTCTGCATTCAAGAATGCGGCACTTTTTTGTCTGCCGAGCCAGCAGGAAGGATTCAGCAACGCGGTGATTGAGGCGATGGCGGCGGGGGTGCCGGTGGCGGTGTCGACGGAATGCCATTTTGCGGAAATTGAGCGGGTCAACGCAGGGCGCGTGTTTCCGTTGCGGATTGAGAAGGGTGTTGAAGCGGTGTACGACCTGTTAACCAAATCACCCATGCAACGGACGCATATCGGGGCGGCCGGGCGGATGTACATCGCGTGCAACCACACATGGGAGCAGGTCGCGGGAAGGACGTTGGGAGTCTACGCGGCGGTGGTGGCGGCAAGGCGCGGGCGGATGGAGATGGCGGGGCGCGGCGGCGGTCGTGTGACGGGAACCGTGGTCCGCGGGCAGTTGCTGGCGGTGGGTGGGGAGCGGTGAGGGGCGGGGATTTTTTTGAGGGGGTTTGGCGGGGTTGGGAACTTTCACTTGCGGCTCGGGCGTTGACCGATAAACGATAGTCCAGTTGGTGGGCGCGTCGGTATATCATGGGTGGATGCCCGTGCCACGAGGAGTGAGAGCGTATGGATTCCCTGGTGATTGAAGGCGGGTCGCGGTTGCGGGGTGCGATCCGGGTGAACGGGTCGAAGAATGCGGCCTTGCCGCTGATGGCGGGGGCGCTTCTGGCGGAGGGGCCGACCTTTCTGCGGGACGTGCCCAACTTGTCGGATATCACGCACCAGGTAAACCTTCTGCGGGAGCTGGGGTGCGAGGTAGAGCGGCAGGCTGACGGGGCGATGAAGATTGAGGTGAAGGACGAAAAGAATTCGCACGCGCGGTATGACCTGGTGCGGAAGATGCGGGCGAGCATCTGCGTGCTCGGGCCGCTGCTGGCGAAGCGGAAATATGCGCGGATTTCGATGCCGGGGGGATGTGCGATCGGGGATCGGCCGGTGGATATTCACCTGCGCGGGCTCGAGGCCATGGGGGCGGTGATTGACCTTGATGGGGGAGACATCATTGCCCGGGCGGACAAGCTTACCGGGGCGGAGATTTTTCTGGGGGGGAATTTTGGATCGACGGTGCTGGGGACGGCGAATGTGATGTCGGCGGCGGCGCTGGCGATCGGGACCACGGTGATTGAGTGTGCGGCGTGCGAGCCGGAGATCGTGGACCTGGCGAATTTTCTGAATGCGATGGGGGCGAAGATCAGCGGGGCCGGCACGCCGCGGATCACGATCGAAGGCGTGAAGAAATTGACCGGCGTGACACACACGGTGATTCCGGATCGCATTGAGGCCGGAACATTTATGGTGGCGGCGGCGATCACCAATGGAGAGGTGCACCTGGAGAATTGCCGGGTGGATCACCTGATGGCGGCGGTGGACAAGTTGCGGTCGATCGGGGTGATCGTGGAGAAGGACAATGGCGGGTGCACGGTTTCGAGTGTGCGGCGGCTGGAGGCATCGAGCCTGACGACGCAGCCGCACCCGGGCTTTGCGACGGACCTGCAGGCGCAGTTCATGGCGCTCTTGTCGATCGCGGATGGAAATTCGGTGATCACGGAAAAGATTTTTCCGGATCGCTTCCTGCATGTGGCGGAGCTGGCGCGCCTCGGCGCCCGTCTGCATAAGGAAGGCAGCACGGTGATCATCCAGGGGCAGAAGCGGCTGATCGGGGCGCCGGTGATGGCCAGCGACCTGCGGGCGTCGGCGGCGCTGGTGATTGCGGGGCTGATCGCCAAGGGAACCACGACGGTGATGCGGGTGTATCACATCGACCGGGGCTATGAGAAAATTGAGCAGCGGCTCAATGCTGTAGGGGCGAAGATCAAGCGGGTGGATCAGCAGGAATTGGAACTGTAGAGGCGCCCTCTGGCGATGGCGAATATGCTCGGAGCCCATAGGCCGATGTGGCGGCCTTTTGCAAGAAATGGGAAAAGTGGGTGCTGGGGCTGAAATATCCGTGAAAAAGCGGAGCGCCGCCGGGGCGCGATCGGCCGGAGAATGGCGCGGCCTTGACAGGTACGCGGCAGGTCTTGTACAAAGGATGGTCCGGCAACCGGGGGCGTAGCTCAATTGGTTAGAGTACCGGATTGTCGATCCGGTGGTTGCGGGTTCGAGCCCCGTCGCCCTCGTTTTCTTTTCATACCGGTGCCGGAAATCAGGTTTTAGGGCGAGAGTTTGGGGGTTGGGGGTGCGTGGTTCGCCATTGCGGTGGCGGCCCTGTTGATCGCGCGGGGGATTTCTGGAAGAATAATCGGCTTGGCGGCGGACGAGAGCGAGGGGTTTGTTTTTTGAGGCTTCTTGCATGCCGCTGCTTGATTACCAGTCTGCTATTGGATTTCCTCCCGCTTCTTTGGCTGATCGCACCGAACAGGTGAATCTGCTGCTGCTCGCCAACGGGCTCCCGGTGACCGAGAGTTATGCGGCGCAGGGGCTCTCGGATGTGTCGCGCGGTTTCCTTGAGAGCCATGCGGAGCATCAGCGCCTGCTGACGGAATACCGCTGCCCCGCGGATCAGCGGATCGAGGCATTTCTCGCGCGGCATTTTGAGGAGATCAAGGAGGCGGGTGGGGCGCTGCGGCTGCCGGCGCGGACGCTGATTCTCTCGCGGCACGGGATTGCCCGGGAATTATCGCTGCCGGCGAACGGGCAGGAATTCACCAACGATTACCTCACCAGTTACCGCATCCGCAACGGCGTGCTGCACAATCCGCGGAGCGATCGGCGGACGACGGAAGGGACGTTTCACGTCACCGAAGGCGGGCTGCCGATCCCGGGGGACAAGCGCGCGGTGCCGAAGCGGGTTTTTGCGGGGCTGCTCAAGGCGGCGATGAGTCCGCCGGCGGATCTGATGACGCTGCCGTTTTGCGCCAACCAGGCGACGCCCGCGCGGAGTTTTGTGTCGCTGCTGCTGCGGCCGGTGGTGAGCCCGGAGGTTCCGGGGATCTCGCCGGAGCGTTCGATGGAGATTCGGTTCTTTGCGCCCGGGGCGCTGGTGTCGAACCTGGATTTTGTGGAATCGATTTTTGGGAATGCGGGCGATCCGTTCCTTCCGAAGAACGACGCCGCGCTCGATGCCGAGCACTGGACGGGGCACACGGGGTGCGTGATCCTGGCTCCGCATCTGACTCAGCTGACGAAGAAAGCGTTGGGGCTGCCGGCGTTTGAGCAGGCGACGGAGCGGCAGAAGCGCGACGGCATGTGCTGGAAGGCCGAGACCGAGCCGTATAACAACGGCGTGCCGTTCAAGCTGACCTGCCGGACCGCGGCTGGGGTGATCGTGACGCTGATCGCCGACAATTATTACGGCTACTGCAAGAAGGAAGTGAAGACGCAGATTTCGTTCGCGGCGAATCTGTTTGGGAATGTGGAGGAGGAGCACGCGGGCGGGGCGATTGCCTATGCGTCATACAACCTCGGCGATGAATATGTGCCCGACTCGCGCTCGCAAACCAATGAGCGGACCTGGGAAGAAGTGGTGAAGGATTACGCGGAACTGATGGAGCTGAAGCCCGAGGGGTACGGGGTGGACAAGACGCACCGCAACCTGATTTACATCAACGGGGAGGCGCGGGCGTCGCTGCAGCGGCTTGAGGTATTCTGGAACAGCGGGGGGAGGGAAGTGGCGATTCCGCTGGTGCCCGGCAATGTCTATATGACGCCGTCGGGGTACAAGATTCATATTGAAAAGCACCCCGGAGCGCCATCGTGGCGCATCATCGGGACGGCGGGGGACGGGACCTTTTGCCACAAGCCGTGCACGGTGTCGGGTGGCGGAAAATCGGAGATTTCCAAGAGCCTGCGCGATTACATGCTGTACGGGCCGATATTTGTGGCGGACTATCGGCGGGACATGGAGATTGTGGATGCCATTTTCAAATACGACTATGCGTCGCGCTGGCGGCCGGGGTCGAGCGAGATTCCGGATTACAGCAAGCGCGCGTCGCGGTCGATTTTGTCCACGGAGCGGTCATTGGGCTCGGTGATCAAGCTGCTCACGCCGAGTTCTGAATATACGGACGAATACAACCACTGGCTTTCGACCCTTCCGCCGCACGTGTACGCGACGGTGTTCATCATCAAGCGGTTTCACAAGCCCGAGTGGGGGGAACAGTGGCGGGAGCACTTCACTGTGGACATCGTGAACGGCGCCCCGGGCAATGAGCTGAAGATCGAGGACCGCAAGCTGGTGGGGACGTATCTGCGCGTGGGGCTGCTGGCGGGCGGCAACTGGCGGACGTTCAAGCTGCGCCAGGATTTCATGCCGGCGGTGAAGATTCAGACGGAGGACGACATTTCGGCGTCGGTGGTAGTGCCCGCGCAGCAGGCGAGTTCGCTCATCAAAACCTACGCGGCGGCATCGGGGCTGGCGGCGTCGTACAAATTCGCGGCGAACTGCGAGTACCGGCTCTTCCAGCGGCCCGACGATGCGGTGCATCGCGGGCTCGACAAGCAGACCGAATGGGACATGGCGCAGCGGGACAATTTCATTTCCAATTTTGAGCCGCTGGGTCCCGAAGCGGTGCGGGCGATGGTGAACCGCGTCGTTGATTTCGAAAAGTTCACGCCGCCGATGCAGGAATTTCTGCGGGCGGCGGCGGACGAGAAATCGCCGTACACGGTCTGCTCGGCGAATCCACGCATCGTGAATGGCAAGCCGTCGAAGAATCCCCGTTACCTGCAGACGCGGCCGGACCTGATCGATCCGTTCTCGGTTTATCTCGTGAATCGCTCATCGCGCCTGGCGCGTGCGACGCCGCTGAACACCGCGGTGATCCATCCGGTGAATGCGGTTTTGATCGGCCGGCGGAACAATCCCGAGGACAAGGCGGCGAAGATCCGCGGGCTCGCGGTTTTTAATCCGATCCATTACCAGGAATTGCCCGAGCTGTTCATGGATTTTGTCAGCTCGCTGACCGGCAAGTCGCCGTCGACGACCGGCGCGGGGTCCGAGGGGGCGCTGACCAAGTCGCCGTTCAACGCGCTCCGGCCGATTGTGGATTTGAACAACGCGCTGATTTCATACGTGCTCACGGGCCTCGCGGGGTTTTCGAGTTGCGCCGGGCACATCGGGCCGCGGGTGCGCGTCGATCATGATATTTCGCTGCTCATACCTGAATTGTGGTGCCGGCTGGCGCCGCGGGAGCGCGATCCGCGAAATCTTATCGCGGCGGGGCAGCTGGAGCGGCTCACGGATTTTGAATACCACGGCGAACTGGTGAGGGCGTCGCGGCTCGGCTACCGGATCACGCACAAATTTGTGTCGGCATTCTTCGGACGGATTTTTGATAACCCGGCCAAGGTGCTCGACGATGAAATCCTCCGGCCCGAGACGCAGGACCTCCCGGCGTATGTCGACGGAATCAAGAACATCTGCGAGGCGCATCAGCGCGTGGCCAAACAGTACCTTGAAGACGGTTCCATCGAGGATGCGTGCCCCCCGCTCAAGGCACTGCTCAATATCCTCGCGAAGGGCGAATACGAGGGGATGAACGCGCATTCGCCCGAATTTCGGCAGATGTTTTCCCGGGAGTATGTGCTCAAATCCGAATGGTACCAGGCGCGGCTCAAGGCCAAGCAGAATGTCGACAGCGCCCTCTGGCAGCGGCACCTGGCGGCGCTGAATGAATTTTTGAACAAGCCAATGTACCGCGCGGAGTCGATCCGGCTGGGGATCACGCATCGGAAAAACATTGCCCAGGCGAATTTCATCCGGGCGACCTCGCCGGCGTATGTGGACCTGCTGATGGGGACGCTGGGGGCGGATCCGAGCCTGTCGATGTGAGCGCGGGGATGCTCAGGAATCCCGCAGGCGGCGCGCGACCTCGGTTCCCGCAAGGGAGCCGGTGGAAAAGGCCAGCTGGAGGTTGTAGCCGCCGCTCGGGCCGGTGAGGTCGAGCACTTCGCCGGTGAGGAACAGGCGTGGGACGATTTTGGATTCCATGGTGTCGGGGTTGACCTCGGCAAGCGATACGCCGCCGGCGGTAACCATGGCTTCCTTGAAGCCGCGGGTGCCGGTGATGGAGAAGGTGCATCGCTTGATGCGCAGGGCGAGCCGGTGAATTTGCGCGGTGGTGAGGTGGGCGCAGGGTTCCTCCGGCGAAATCGATTCGAGGATGCAGAGTGCCGGGGCGAGGCGCACGGGGAGGGAAAGTGCCGGGGTTTCGATTTTCGATTTTTGAGTGTCGATCGCCGGTGCGGGAAGCTCGGACAAGTCGGGGCTTGTGGATTGAATCAGGTCCGGCGACTGCGGCTGATGCTGGGAGAGCATCGTGCGGAGCCTCTTTTTCCCATGGGATTGCTGCCAGGTGCGCAGCAGGGCGTGGAGGTCATCGTGGGAAAGAGCGGGGGCAAAATCGACGAGAATTTGCACCGCGGGGATGGTTTCCAGAAGCTCGGCGATCACCTCGGAGGGATTGAGCACGGCGGGCCCCGAGAGCCCGAAGTGGGTGAACAGCAGATCGCCGCGCGAGCGGATGGTTTTGTGGTGGGCCTGCCTGGGGATGGTGAGCTCGATGCCGCGGACGGCGAGGCCCTGGAGCGGTTTGGTCCAGGGTTCCTCCGTGAGGAGGCCAACGATCGCGGGCCGTGGCGTGACGATGGCATGACCGAGGCCGGCGGCGAGCCGGTAACCATCGCCGACGGTGCCCATACGCTGATAGGACATTCCACCGACGGCCAGCAGCATGAACGGGGCCCGGTGATGCTCGTTGCCGACGGTGGTGAGCACGAAGGCGGAATCATCGCGCGATAGTGCCGCGGCGGCGTGTTGCGGGCCGGCAAATATGTGGACCCCGGCGCGTTCCATGCGGCGGACGAGGGCATCCACCACGGATTTGGCCTGGTTGGAATCCGGATAGACTTTTCCGCCCGGCTCGACGTGGGAGGGAACACCGCAGGCCGTAAAGAAACCGCGGAGGGCTTCGTTGTCGAGATGATGGAGCGCGGGAGACAGAAAGCGGCCGGAGCGGCCGAACTGGGCGATGAGAAAATCAATGCTGCCGGCATTGGTGAAATTACAGCGCCCGCCGCCGCAGACCAGCACCTTGATCCCCGGACGGATGTTTTTTTCAACGATGGCAATGCGGCGGCCAGTTCCGGCGAGCGCTTCGCCCGCGGCGACGGCGGCCATCATGCCCGCGGCCCCCGCGCCCAGGATGATCAGATCAAAATCCATACGCCGCATAAGCTAACGCCTGCGCGGCGCGCAAGACAGCGGCGGCAGCGAGTTGACTCGCCGGGTGTTACTTGATTTCACTTTGCAGCAGGTTTTTCATCTGGTCGCTGTGGGAGGAACTGGGGCCCTTCCACCCGGTGACCTTCACCAGGAAATTGCGGATGCGCTCCTCGCTGTCCCCCTCGATGTTCGGGTTGTCGATGTATACCTCGTGCTTGCTCCCCTCGGTGCTGGCATAGGCGAGCACATCCTGCAGCGGGGCGTAGACATCGCCGGTGCGGGCGATAAACAGCACCGGCTGGGTGTGAATGCTGCGGAGGACGCGGATGGGGTCGAGCTGGCTGAGGCTGTCGCGAACTGCGATTTCGAAGGTCATGGTGTAGAGGCTCGCGAGCCATGCGGTTGGCAGGCGAGGACCGCCATTGGACATATTGCCCGACGAAAGCCAGGTCCAGTTGGAGGGGGCGCGGGTGAAGATGTCGCGGGCGCGGTCTTCGAAGCGCGGCCAGAGGCCATCGGCCACGACCGCGGCGATGGCCGAATCGAGTGTCGCGGCCTGGAGCACGGCGGTCGCGCCAATATCATGGCCGACGACGCACACTTTGGTTTCGTCGATGTAAGCGGTCTCGCGCAGGTATTTGACGGCCGCGAGCACATCCAGCCGCTCGCGCAGGCCATAGGTGATCGCCGCGGGATCGCTTTCGCCCTGTCCGCGGGTATCGACCAGCAGCACGGCAAAGCCGGCGTCATGGAGGGTCTTGGCGAGCGGAAGGTATTGGTCGTGCGCTTCGCCCAGGCCGTGACAGACCACGACGGCGGGCCATTTCTGGGCCAGGCTTCCCTCGGGGTCGAAAGCGAGTTGGTCGACCGAAAGGGGCGGGACATACCAGCCGGTGAGGCGCTGGTTATCGATGGAGACGAGATTGATGCGTTTGTAATATAGGCCATAGGATTCGGGCGTGCTGATGGCGTGGACGGTGCGGGGGTGGGTACTGGTGTAGACGACGGCGATCAGGAAGATCGCGAGGATGACCGGCGTGAGCAGGATGCGGGTGAGCAGGGCATCGGCAACCCGCCAGAACCAGGAGCGGCGGATGACGACCATGTCGCCTTCGACGTTGAAATGCTTGGCGTAACCCAGCGGACTGATGATGGGGAAGAAGACGACCTTGGAGATGCCGTGGAAGATATTCCCGATGAGCCACCAGATGGGGCTCGAGGCCCGAGCGGTGCGGAGGATCGCCTGCCAGTATTCGGCGCCGCGGCCGGCGCGCGCTTTGGAGCGGGGACGTTTTTTGCCGTCAGCCCAGCCCATTTCCTGATCGATTTCGTGATCGAGCTCGTCGTAATGGCCCATGAAAACCACCGCTTAAAACGTGCGCAGACCTTGGGAATATCGGTTGGTTGGAAAGATGGGATAACAAGGCAAGATGGGATTAATACGATTGTGAATATGGGACGAATCCCACCGGTGTGTTGGGGAGGGGCGAGGCAAAAATGAATCTGGCCGGCATATATCCGGCCAGATCGGTGTTCACGAAAATCGGGGCTGCTTATTTGCCGGCCTTGGCGAGGAGGCGGTCGAGCGCCACTTCGCGGGTGCAGTGCCAGTGCTTCTGGTACTGCTGCACCATCTTGTCGGTAATCCAGTTACGCGCCCGCATGGCCTCAAACTGCTGTTCCAGTGCGGCGGGATCCGCAACCGTGGAGCTCTGGCTGGCCCAGTGAATGCGGGTTTCCGCAGATGTGGGCTCGCTCTGGCTCAGATCGGTTTTAACTGCCGTCGTGGCAGGTGCTTCGATGCTGGTCATTTTGTCATTTTCTCGCGGAGTCATTAAACCCCTCCTGTTAATTAACCATAGCTTCAAAACGAGGCGTTGTCCAATAAGAAGGCTGTCAACCCCCATCGTCCAAACCTTCGGCAGTTGTTTGATAATTCTGCCGGTTATTTGGTTACGGCCGACAACCGTGGAAGTTTCAGAGGAAAACCGAGTATTCACAAAGCCGCCGGCCCCGGAAAAGGGAAGCTGCCGGGAATGCGGTTGGGGGGAGCTGGGAGGCTGGACCTTCTGGTAAAGTGCTTGACTTAAGGATGACTGGAGGTTGTGCAGCCATGCGTAATCCGGAAGCACAGGCGAGGAAGGACATCTGCGAACTGGGGCGCCGGATGTGGCAGCGGGGGTTCTGCGCGGGAAACGAGGGGAATCTCTCCGTGCGGCTGGGGGCGGATTTAGTCCTGTGCACGCCGACGGGGGTTTCCAAAGGCTTCATGCGGCCGGAGATGATGGCGGTCGTGGACATGGAGGGTAAGCAGGTTGCTGCCCCGGCGGGCAAACGGGCGACAAGTGAAATTCGGCTGCACCTGGCGATTTACCGCAAACGGGCGGATGTGGGGGCAGTAATCCATAGCCACACGCCCCACGCGACGGCATTTGCATGTGCGGCGGAAGCGAATCGGGCGGGCGCGTTGCCGATGGGCGTGCATCCGGAGGCGGAAGTATTTCTGGGGCGCGTGCCGGTGGTGAGCTATTGCACGCCGGGGACGGAAGCCGTGGGCGAAGGCTGTTGCGCGGCGATCGAACCGAAAACCAACAGCGTACTCTTGGGGAATCATGGGTTGGTTTGTTTCGCGGAAACGCTGACGGAAACGTGGACCAATCTGGAGATGGTCGAGGCGTATTGCCGGTTGCTGATGATGCTGAAGCAGATCGGCGGGCCGCGGAAACTAACGGCGGCGGAATTGCGGGTGCTCGCACAATAAGAGGGTGCGATCAGGAAAGGGCGGTGCTTTGAGTTCGAAGCGGGAGTGGATAGGATGATGATGGCTGATGTGCGGCGGAGGCAAGTTGCCACAGCCTTAGGAGCAGCAGGCAATGTCGAACGGCCCGAAGTTGAAGAAAAGGGACGAAGCGAAGGCGGTAGCCTGTTCGAAACCAGACGGCAAATCGCTCGAAGGCGCTATTCCGAAACTGGCTCGAAGCGGTGAACTTGCCAAGTCAGCCCAGCAGGCGGTGCGGCGCTTGAAGAGAAAGGGAATTCCCATCACGTTCAGTCGAGGGCTGGAAATCGTGGTGCAGCGCACCAGTGGGACGAAGGAAATTGTCGGGCGAATAAAGCCCGCGAAATATCAGCCACCGGCGGGCGTGCTGATCATTGAAGAATAAACTTGCGATACCTCGTATGCGGATGATCGCCGGGCCAAATGGTTCCGGGAAAAGCACACTGTTGAAACAGTTCGAAGTGCTCGGGCGATTTTCGCTCGGATTTCGGCTGAATCCGGATGAGCTCGAGGCATCACTGCGCCGAAGCGGGCGCCTGCGATTTGCCTAATATGGCCTGGAGATTTCGAGCAATACGCTGGAGCAATTCTTTTCGGCGCACGCTCTGACGAAAGATTTGTCCATCAGCATCACGATAAAACGGAATGTCCTTCATGTTACCCCCAGCGGGGTTGCGGGATACTTCACGGCAGTGTTGTGCGATTTTCTGAGAAAGCAGTGGCTGGCGAAACGGGCGACTTTCACCTTTGAAACAGTCATGTCACACGAATCGAAGTTGGAGATCCTGCGACAAGCGCGTCTTCTGGGATATCGCACTTACATGTACTTTGTCTGTACGGATGATGCGGAAATCAATCGGCGGCGCGTATCGGCGCGGGAGCGGGATGGGGGCCATGGTGTGTCCAGAGGAAAGATCATCGCGCGGTACCGGCGTTCGCTGAATCTGCTTCCGCGAGCCATCGCGCTCTGTGACAGGGCATATCTTTTTGATAACTCCGAGGCGGGCGAGAAGGGGCATCGTTGGGTGGCTGAATTTGAGAGGGGAAAGCTGATCCGAGTCTCCAGGGAACCGCCCGGGTGGTTGGTGCGAGCGCTCCGTGCCGGCCGCAAATCACGTTGAGTTTCGAGGTGGGGCGGGTAGGATGATGGCGGTTGGTGAGAAAGCGTTTTTTGTTCAGTTGAAGGGTCGGTCATGGATGAGGCGCGGCCGGCGAAGCCGGTGGTGGAGTTTGATGATTTTGCGAAGCTGGACCTGCGTGTGGCGAGGGTGACCGAATGCCGGGAGCACCCGAATGCCGACAAGCTGCTGGTCGTGAAGGTGGACCTTGGGCCGGCGGGGGAGCGGCAGATTTGCGCGATGCTCAAGGGGCACTATAAGCCCGAGGAACTGCTGGGGAAGCTGGTGGTGGTGGTGGCGAATCTCGAGCCGCGGTCGATGCGGGGGGAAGTGTCGCAGGGGCTGTTGCTTTCGGCAGCCGAGGGGCCAATGAAGCAGCGGATGGTGGTGCTGACGCCTTCCGCAGAGGTGGCGGTGGGAAGCGTGGTGGCCTGAAGGGGATTGGGCCATCGCCGCTCAACATTGCGGGGAGATAAAGAAGGCAATAAGATGCCGTTTAAGGGAGGGGTAACGGGGCTGGACAGGGGGCGGTTAAGTTTCTATACTTTCAATAATGATTGAAGGATCGACCCGCGTGCCACGGACGTTGTCGGCGTGAGGAATCTGCGGACCGGGCGGTCGCAGAGACCGGGTGCGAACCATTCGTGTGAGGATGTTGGGATGAGCCCATTGGTCAAGCATGAAACACGCGAAAAACAGGGCCATATTGGGGGTCGTACGGGGGCGGCGACGGAAGCGCGGCTGGCGGAATTGATCACCGAGGACCTGGCCCGGGTCGAGGCCCTCTTCGCCCGCGAACTCACAAGCGACCTGCCCAACGTAAATGAGCTCGTAACCCATGTGGGCAAATTCCGGGGAAAGATGCTCCGGCCGATGCTGGTGCTGCTCTCGGGGCTTGCCGCGGGGGTCGATGAATCGCGGCCGAACGGAGATGAGCCTCTGGGAGTCGAGCACATCACCGCGGCGAGCGTCGTCGAGATGGTGCATATGGCGACCCTGGTGCATGATGACATCCTGGATGGGGCGGATGTGCGGCGCAAGGGGGCGACGATCAATCATCTTCATGGCAACGAGGCGGCGGTGCTGCTGGGAGATTTTCTGATCTCGCATGCGTATCACCTGTGCAGCAGCCTGGATTCTCAGGCGGCGAGCCGGCATATCGCCCACGCCACGAACATCGTCTGCGAGGGGGAACTGCTGCAGAATTACAATCGCGGCAACTGGCGCCTGGATGAAGAGACGTACTACACCATCATCTACCGCAAGACCGCGGCGCTCACGGAAGTCTGCTGCCGGCTGGGGGCGATGTTCTCCACGCATAAGCGGGCGCGGGTGGAGGCGCTGGCGCATTACGGCCGGCAGGTGGGGCTGGCGTTTCAGATTGTCGACGACATTCTGGATATCTGCGGGCAGACCAAAACCGTCGGCAAGTCACTGGGGACGGATATTGAGAAGGGGAAACTGACTCTGCCGCTGATTCATTTTCTGCAGCACGCGGCGCCGCAGCATCGGGAACTGCTGATGGGGCTGCTCGAGAGCACCGAGCACGATCGGGTGGAGCATGTGCGGCAGTTGGTGGCGCCGTCGGAATCGATTCAATTTGCGCGGCGCGAGGCGGAGCGGCTGATTGCCGAGGCGATCGAGGCGCTGGCGATTCTGCCCGAGTCACCGGCACGCGGGGCGCTCGTTGAGGCGGCGCGGTATGTGACCGCGCGGGAGCGGTGAACGCGGCACTGCCGCTCACCGGGGGCGCGGCGAAACCGCGGGCGGCGGTCTCTCAAGGCTTGTAAGTCGGTAGCAATTGAAGGTACGGGGGAGTAAGGTACCGGGCTGCTTGTTTGGGTTGCTCACGAGGGCGATTGTGGCCTCCAGGGAAGACGGGTATCAGGCATATGACGCGCGCGATCCGGCGGAGGACGGGCCGGGGCCGATCGGGTATGCCGCGCTGGTGGCGGCGTGGCTGGCGCCGGGGCTGGGGCATTGGCTGATCGGACAAAAAGCGCGGGGGGTGATCCTGGGGTTGACGGTCTATATTCTTTTCGGGGCCGGGCTGTTGCTGGGAGGCATTCGCGCGATCAATCCCGCGGACCAGCCCATCTGGACGTACACGCAGTTTCTCACCGGCTGGCCCATGCTCATCAGCAATCATCTGGAAATGCAGACCCGGCTGGAGCTGGCAGATCCCGCGACCATCAACAATCCGGAGCTCAAAGAGCAGACGCTGCAATACCAGATGGAGTACCAGCCGCGGCCGATGGACGAGACGCCGGACCAGGCCCAGGCGCGGGCGAAGGCGTTTCTGGACGCCCATCCGATTTTTGCCTATCACCCCAAGGTGCAGGACATGGGGTCGGTGTATTGCGGCATTGCGGGAATGCTCAACCTGCTGGTGATTTTTGACGTGCTGCTCCGCATCACCGGCTCAACGCGCGAGGATCCGGAGCAGGCCCGGCGGGAACGGCTCAAAGTGCTGCGGGATCAGGAAAAAGAAGCGGCGCCCGCGGATGCGGCAACGGGAGGTGCTTCGTGACGCACCTGCTGGCATTTACGCTGCTCTACGATCCGATCACGGCTATTTATCCGGGGCTCAGCGCGTACTGGCTCTGGTTGGTTCTGCCATTGGCGGCGGCGATCAGCGTGGTTTACAAGGGAACGCGGGTCGAGCACCTCAAGGACCTGACACTGCAGGCGGGGATCATGACAGTGCAGTTGATCCTGGTGATGGTGCTGGCGGCGGCGTTGCTGGCGCTATGGTATTGGGGGTATGTGCACCTTGTGGGGCCGATGCCCAAGTAACCGGAAGCGATCAAGTGGTCAGTGGGCAGCGGCGGGAGGGCGGCGGCGTGGACGCATGAAGCGGCCCACGAGAGGGAGCTCCGCAACTTCCGGGGCGCCCAAAAAGCGCATCAGGCCGATGTAGATGGTCGCGCAGCAGCACACGAGCAGCGGTAGTTTGACCAGCGCGGTGAGGAGGCGTACGTGCACCCGGGTTGCGGGGTCGGCGATCAGGATGCCGTGGGGCTCCCAAGGGGCGGGGACGAGCAGGAGGAGATCGCCACATTCGACCATGACAATCGTGACGAGAATGCTGACGCCGGCACCAGTGAGCAGGGGGCGTGCGCCGAGGTCACCAAGGCGGCGGCGCAGGATCCAGAGGAGGATGCCGCCCTGGATGGTCGCGGCGAGGGTGGTGGCCAGCGCAATGCCGCCTTCCTGGAGGAACCAGACGAGGGTGAGATTGAGCAGGAAATTGAGCCCGATCATCCACAGGGCAACGCGGGTGGGAGTTCTGGTGTCGCCGAGGGCGAAATAGACCCGGATGATGACCATCTGCGCTTCGAAGGCCCAGATGCCCATGCAGAAAAAAATCGCAGCGAAGGTGGCGCGGTTGACGTCGTCTTCGGAAACCTTGCCGCCCAGGTAGACCACGGTGATCAGCGAGCGCGCGATGAGGATCATTCCGAAGGACGCCGGGATGGAGAGAAAAAGGGTCTTGCGCAGTCCGGTGACGAGGAGGCGTTTGACTTCCGCGTGGTTCTTATCCGCGGCGGCTTTGGCCATGGGGGGGAAAATGGCGGTGGCCATCGAGACGCCGAAGATGGCCACCGGAAGCTGGTAGATGCGCTGGGCGATGGAGAGCTTGGCGGCGGCGCCCGAAAGCATGGCGACCGGGAGCAGATGGCCGAGGAATTGGAAATGGAGCGCGCCGCCGTGGCCATCGGGGGAGAGCCACCAGGCGATCTGGGTGTCCATGAAGGTGTTGATCTGCACGGCGGAATAACCCAGGGCGATGGGGAGCATGGGTTTAAGCACCAGCGAGAGGCCTGTGCCGGAGAAGGCAAACAGCGGCCGGAGGCGCAGGCCGCTGGAATAGAGCGTCGGGAGCATCTGCAAAATCTGCACAATGCCGGCGGCGAGTACCGAAAAAGCGACCCAGAAGATGCGTTGCTGCACGGGGGCGGCGCGGGTCATGTAGTAGACGGAGGCGGCGGCCGCGGCGGCCATGAAGAGGTTGAGGATCATGGGGGAAAGGGACTGGGCGGTGAATTTTTCGTGAACGGTGGCGATCGCGCCCATGAGCGCCACGAGACAGACCATCACGCAGTACGGAAGCATGATGGCGATCATCGCGGCGGCGAGGCGGTTGGCGCCGGTGATCGAGGTCGAGAGGGCGATGGGGACCAGGACGGCTTCACCGAGGAGCGTGATGCCAGAGAGGGCCAGGAAGAGGAGGGTGAGCGTCGCGTTCGCAAGGCGGGTCGCTTTTTCCTGGCCTTCCTTGTGAAGCAGCTGGGTGTAGGCGGGGACGAAGACGGCGGTGAGCGCGCCTTCACCGAAAATGCGGCGGAAGAGATTCGGGAATTGGAATCCCATCCAGAAGGCGGACCAGGTGGTGTCGGCACCCAGGTAGTAGGAGCAGAGCTTGTCGCGCAGGAGGCCGGTGATGCGGGAGAGGATGGTGAGGCCGGACATGAGGTTGGCATGCCGGACGAAGCGGTCATTGCTGGCCATGGGAGTCCAAAATGCTCACCGGGGGATTCCCGGCAGGGTGTCGTCAGACCGCCGCGGGTTTGAGGTAAAGGGCGGCGGCAAGGGATTGGAGATTTATCGGCAGATGAGCGGCCGGGCGCTCGAGGGAATCGGCGAGCGATTTCCAGAGGCCGGGGAACTGGGTTTCGGGGTTGATCTGGAAGAGGCGTTCCAGGACGAAGAGGACCGGGATGATTCTTTCAGGGGCATTGGGTGCGGCGGTATTGATGAGGCGGAGCGCCGGGGCGGCGGCGTCGAAGCAGCCTTGCGGCGCAGGTTTGATGCAGGTTTGAACATGGGCGGAAAGGACAGAGTAGAGTTCCGGGAAATATTCGGCGAGGGTGGACGTGAGGCCCAGCCAGGTGGGAAGCGCGAGCGGCTCAAGTGCGGCGAGGACGAGTGCCGGAGAATTACCGGGCGAAAGAAGATTCGCGGGAAGGGATTGGGTTTCGGGATTGAATGCGGCGGCGATGGCGGCGGCGGTTTTGCGGGCGAAAGCGTACGAATAATCGGCGGAGTGGAGATCGTTGTTGTTCTGAAAATAGGTGGTGAGCAGGAGGTTGGCGCAGAAGGTTTTGAGCGCGACGGAAAGGCTGCCGTGGGCATTCGCGAGGAGTGGGCTTTCGCCGGCGAAGGAGGTCTGTTCGGGGCCATCGGCGAGGGCGGAATCGGCTTTGAGGATTCCGGTGCGCTGATTGGGATCGGGGTGGTCACGGTTTTCCAGACCGGCGAGGAGTTCGCGCGCGAAGGGGAGGCGGGTCTTGGCCCATGGGGTGTCCTGGGCGAGCAGGGCGTAGCCGGTGAGCATGTAGATGCTGTTCAGGAGGACTTCGGTGGAATAGCGGCCGCCGGACCAGCCGGGGGAGGCGCCGGCGGCATCGAAGGCGGAGCGGGCGGCGGGGTCGGCTTGTTGGGCGGGGATGGAGCCGGGGGCGTAAGCGGAACCACAGCCCAGATCGCGGGCAAAGGAGATGCCGGTGGGGATGAGGTCGCCGCCAACGCCGGCTGCCGTGTCGGGGAAGCGGAGTCGGTCATAGTAGGCGTAATGCGTGGTCGCGAGGTCAAAGAGATTGCGCACGACCCAGGGATTGCGAAAAAGATCCCAGGGGAGGCGATCGGCAATGGTGTCGAGGGGATTGCGGCGATGGTCGACGGGATCGATGGAGGCAAAAAAGGCGGCGGGGCCGGCGGCGGCGGGGCCGTGAGGCGTGGCCGAGGCGGGCGGATTGGGCGATTCGACGACCTGCGTGGAGGCGTCGTAGGAGCGAAGCGCCTGGGCGAGGATTCTGAATTTGTGCGGATCGGCGCAGGCGGCAAAGGCGCGGCTGTCGAAGCCATCACAGGATTCGCGCACGCGGGCGGCATTTTGGAGGAGGAAATTGGCGACCGCCTCCATGCGCGGGAAATAATTGGTGTACATGCAACGGGCGTCGATGCCCTGGGTGACCGGGCCGTGCGCGTACCATGCGAAGACCAGCGGGATGGTGCGGGAGGAGCGCGGCGGGATTTTGATGACGATGCCACCGGCGGTGGCGCTCGGGTCCAGGGGCATTTCAGGGGTGGCGAGGGCGGAAGCAAGGGCGCGGGTTTGCAGGGTGGCGGTTTCATTTTTGATGGCGGGCGCGGCGAGGATCCACTGGCCGCCATGGGCGATGCCGCAGAGGGTTTTGCTGGTCCAATCGACCGGACGCAGCGGCGGGGCGGAAGCGGCGGGCGGGAGCGCGAGGCCCAAGAAGGCGGTGGCGGGATCATCGGAGCCGGTGTTGTCGATCTGGAGTTCCATCAGGATGCCGGGGGCGGTGGCGAACTGGAGATTCCCGGCGCGCTTGGGGTTGGGGAGGGCGGCATGGGGGGCCAGGAGACGGAAGGTGATACCGGGGGCGGCATATTCATCGGTGCACGCGGAGAGGCCACGGGCGATGGCGGCGGGGGAGAGGAACTGCCAATCCGGAAAATCGCCGGGCGAGCGGACGAAGGGAAAGGCGGAAACCTGGTTGCCACGGCGGAGGGCGATGAGCAGATCGGCTTCGAGGGCGGTTCCGGCGGTGTCGTTGCGGATGCAGACCCCGCGGCCGGGCGTGCCGAAGACCAGGGAAGCCCACGCACCGACGGGGGCATGAGATGTTTGAAACAGCGGGACAGACTGAAGGGGAGCGGTCATGGAGGGTCCTCGATATTGCGGGGCGCGGTTGATGGATCGGGAGGGGATTGTAACGAGGGGGAAGTGGTTGGACGAGGGGCTATTCGGAGATCGGGCGGGTGGTTATTTGTTGGCCAGCTCAAGCTCATCGGAGAGTGCGTGGCCGTTGGGAAGGGCGAAAACCGCGGCGAGGGTGAAGCGTTCATGGCCGGTGTCGGGTCGGGGGAAATCGGCGGTGAGGGGCAATTTAAAGAGGTAAGTGCGGGTGGTGCGGTCCCAGTGGTCGCGGTTTTCCTCGGGGGTCATGAGGGAGAGGCTCCAGTGGCCGATCGGGCGGCGGCCGAGGAAGGGGGTGGATTCATCGAAGAGCTGGAGGGTGACGGTGCCGGCACCTTTGCAGGGGTCGCCGAACTGATCGGTGAGCTCGATGCGGGCTTCGAGCATGGTGGCCGGGGGCGTCGCGGGGGCTGGGGCGGGGGTTGTTGCGGGTGGCGGAGGGAGTATGAAGCGGGAGAGGGGGTGAAGTCGCATCTTCGTGGGCGTGAACATATCCATGCCGCCACCGATGAGGCGCGGAGTGGTTTGCGGCGGCTGGCAGGAAGCGAGCACCGCGGAAAGGAGAAAAAGGTGAGTGATTGGTAAGTAGCGCATGGCAAAAAGGGTAAGGGCGCCTGAGGTGGTCGACAAGAGATACAACAATAACATGGGGTCAACGGATCGGCGGTGGTTGGGCGATAAGTCCCACTGAGGCGGTGTACAGTGGAGCCGGACAGAGTGCTTTATCGGCCGCGGGGGGCCGATTGGGAAAAAATATTGCCGGGGCCTCGGGTGCCGCAGCAGGCTGAGTGGCGCTGCGACCCGCAGTTTTTCGCGTGACGCGAGCTTGCCCAGGGCTATAATCTGCGGTGGTGGACGGAGGGCTTTCCAGCGGCGGCCGGGTGGAACCGGGTTTGCCGGAGAGAAGTTCAAGGAGGCCAAACCGGTATGAAGCGACGCAAAGATCAGCTCGGCGGCGATGATTTTTTCAACGAGATGGACATTACCCAGGCCATGCGTGGCTGGGCATTTGAACCGGGGCAGGTGAATGTCCGGCTGATTCGGGGGAACGACGGCAAGCCCAAATTGCAGTTGCGCCTGGACCTGGGGCTTTTGCAGATGGAACTCGATGGCCGGCCGGACGGGAAGCGGCCGCACCGGGCATCGACTGAGCTCGACTATCAACGCAAGAAACTGGTAAGCCACAAGAAGAAGCTGGGCTCGGACAGCGGGTTCGTGCTCAATACGCGGGATTGCCAGGCCCTGCGCGAGGAATCGGCGATGTTTTATCACCGGTACCTGTCGCTGTTTGTGCTGGAGCAATACGACGCGGTGGTGCGCGATACGCAGCACAACCTGGATGTGCTGGATCTGTGCCGGCAGTATGGGAAAAATGAATACGACCGGATGTGCCTGGAGCAGTACCGGCCGTACATCGTGATGATGAATGTGCGGGCGAAGGGGTGCGAATCGTTGCGGCAAGGGTACGTGAAGACGGCGATTGCGTATTTGCGTGGAGGGCTGAGGCAGATCGCGCGGATGGCGCCGCGGGAACATCGCAAGAAGTTTCTGCATACGAGCAATGAAGCGCATATTTTGCGGGACATGGTCAAGCAGATTCGGGATCAGCTGCCACCGGACCCGCGGGATGTGATCAAGAAAAAGATCAAGGAAGCGGTGAGCCTGGAGCATTACGAAGAAGCGGCGCAGCTGCGGGATCAGCTGGTGGCGGTTTCGAAGCAGATCAGCAGCGGGCCCAAGAATTCCGCGGCGCTGCCGGCCAGCGGTGCGCACGGGTCCGCGGCGGCCGGGGCGCCCAAGAAACGCCGGACGAGGCGGGACAATTCGGGGCGGGATAATTCGGGATTTTGAGCGGCGCGGGGGAAGCGTGGCGTACGCAGGCGGGGGCGGTGCGCGCGGGCGGGCGCAGCCGGGCGGGGATGGACCGGCGGCGTTATAATGCGGCCGGCTCAAAGGAAAGGGTTGAGATGTCGGATACGCGGGTAATGTTGCTTCGGACGGCGGGGACGAACTGTGACCGGGAGCTGGGGTACGCGTTTACGAAGGTGGGGGCCCGGGCGGAGGCAGTGCATATCAATGCGGTGCTCGCGAATCCGGGGCGGCTGGAGGAATTTCAGGTGCTGGCGTTTCCGGGCGGGTTTTCCTACGGGGATGACATTGCCAGCGGGAAGATTCTGGCGAATCAGATCATTCATCACCTGAAGGAGCCGCTGCGAAAATTTATCGATGAGGGGAAGCTCGTGCTGGGGGTGTGCAATGGATTCCAGGTGCTGGTGAAGTCGGGACTGCTGCCGGGACCGACGGAGGGGATTGCGGCTGAGGACTGGCATCCGACGACGCTGACGTACAACACGGGCGGGCGGTTTGAGGATCGCTGGATCAAGGTGAAATGCGTGTCGAAGAAGTGCGCCTGGCTGCCGGAAGGGGATGGGATCACGCTCGACTTGCCGATCGCGCATGGGGAGGGGCGATTTGTGACGCGAGATGCGGGGGTGATGGAGGCGCTGCAGGCGAACGATCAGATCGCGCTGCGTTATGTGGATGAGAATGGGGAGGTGGCGGCGGAATATCCGGCACTGCCAAACGGGTCGATGGAGGCGGTGGCGGGGATTTGCGATGCGACGGGGCGGGTGCTGGGATTGATGCCGCACCCGGAGC
>Ga0265314_10001264_pt1 | contig 28832 bp, 26 predicted proteins | sample 4126metaG_FD_203106 | JGI IMG/M metagenome (GOLD analysis project Ga0265314, IMG submission 203106) | Rhizosphere microbial communities from Carex aquatilis grown in University of Washington, Seatle, WA, United States - 4-1-26 metaG | ecosystem: Host-associated > Plants > Roots > Rhizosphere >... | reverse complement strand
GATTTGCGCGACTTCGGCCGGCGCGCGCGGCTTCAAGAACCCTTCGCGCTGGCCGCGTGCGATCAGGCGCTCGACCTCCTCGAAATCGTCGATGCCGAGACGCTCGATGCGGCAGTAGTCCTCGCGCGTGAACAACGTACCGACGCCTTCGTAGGTGTACAGCTCGCGCGCCAAGCCGGCGAGACTGCACAAGTTGACCGAGCGCACACCGGCGCGCAGCGCGGCGCGCACGGCGTCAAAGAGCGGCAAGCGCCCGGCCAGACCGGCCCACTCGGCCTGCCCGGGTTGCAGCATGGCGGTGAGCATGTCGTCGTCCATGAACGACAACGGCTGGCCATCGGAGGCGCAAATGCCGCCGTCGCGGTGCATCAGCACTAACTTGTGAACGCGCAAGCGGCCCGACAGCTCCTGCGCCATCTCGACCAAGCGCGCACCTTGAACCAGACCGACCAGGAGCGGGCGCTGGCGCAACGTGACCCATGCGGTGGTCAGCGCCGATTCGACGCCGTGACTGCCGAGATCGATGAACGACTCGCCGGCGCTGCGCCGCCCGCGCACGAGCGGAAAGCGGCGCGCCGCGTCGTCCACCAGCACGCCGCGCTGCAGACGGCGCCGCACGCGTTGCAGCTCGGCGACATGATCGCGCCCGGCGGGCACGCCGAGCAGCACGATGGCACGCGTCTCGTTGGCGATCAGCTCGCCCAACACGCCGCTGAGCGCTTCGTAGCCGCCGGGCCGCTCGCATTCGTCGAGGCCGACCGCCAAACACAACGTATGCGAGTGGAACTCGTCGAGATAGAATTCCTTCTCGCCAAACGTATCGTTCGGCTCAGAAGCCGACTGCGCGCGCGACGCCATTCGTCCGCCAAAAGTAGCACAGCCCGGCGGGGTGACGAAGCGCGCAAGCTTGCGGGCACTACGACGAGCGTGCGACTGCTGCCGGCTGAGACGATGCGTACGGACAGTCAGTCGTCGCGAGGCGGATGTGTCGACCGTAGGAACCGCCCCCGCATGTTTCCCACCGCGATTTCGCGATGACGCGACCGCGATTGTTCACCGCCGCCATCGCGGTCGCTTGCGCATGTTCCGCCGGCGGCGTCGCTCAAGCGGTCACCGGGCGACACGGCATGGTCGCTGCCGAGCACCAGCTCGCGTCGCAAGCCGGCGTGGAGATCCTGCGAGCTGGCGGCAACGCCGTCGATGCCGCCATCGCGACATCGCTCGCGGTCGGCGTCGTCAATCCGACCTCCTGTGGCATTGGCGGCGGCGGATTCATGTTGATCTACGACCGTGCGGCGAAGCGCGTCGTGGCGCTCGACTATCGGGAAACGGCGCCCGGAGCGGCCAGTCGCGACATGTTCGTGCGCAACGGCGTGGCCGATCCGGAGCTCAGCCTGCACGGCGGACTCGCCGTCGCGACGCCGGGAGAGATCGCCGGCCTGTTCGCCGCGGCGACGCGCTACGGCACGCGGCCGTTCGCTGAGTTGGCGGGGCCGGCCATCGCGTTGGCACGCGACGGCTTCGTCGTCGAAGCGCATCTCGCCGGCGCGATCGCCAAGCAGCTCGAGCTCATACGCGCGCGCCCAGCCCTTGCCGCCATTCTGTTGCACGCCGACGGAACTCCGTTGGCGATCGGCGAGACCCTGCGGCAGCCGCAACTCGCCCACACGCTCGAGGCCGCCGCGGCGCAAGGGCCGCGTGCCTTTTACGGAGGCGAAGTCGCAACGGCTATCGCGCAGAGCGTGCAGGCCGCGGGAGGTGTCATGACGACCCGCGATCTGGCCGCCTACCGGCCGCGCTGGCGCGCCCCGCTATCCGCACCGTTCGACGGCTACCGCCTGTACGGCCTACCGCCGCCGAGCTCGGGCGGCGGCGTGATGATCACGGTATTGAATACGCTCGCCGCCGACGACCTCCGCGCGCTCGAGCTCGATTCGGCGACCTATCTGCATCTGCTCGCCGAAGCGTTGCAGTTCGGCTTTGCCGATCGCGCGGCCTACTACGGCGATCCAGCCTTTTTCAAAGTCCCGCTCAACACGCTGCTCGCACCGCAACGCGGCCACGCGCTGCGCCAGCGCATTCATGCGCCGCAGACCTTCCCGCCGGCCTACTACGGTAGCGGCAACGCGCGGAGCGATGCGGGAACGTCGCATCTTTCGGTCGTCGACGGACGCGGCAATGCGGTCGCCTGCACCACCAGCATCAACAACTCGTTCGGTTCGCTGGTCGTCGCCGGCGACACCGGCATCATCTTGAACGACACCATGGACGACTTCTCCGCACAGCCGGGAGTGCCGAATGCATTCGGATTGGTCGGTTCGGACGCCAATGCGGTCGCGCCCGGCAAGCGGCCCCTGAGCAGTATGTCGCCCACCATCGTGACGCGCGGCGACGACGTTGCCGCGGTGGCCGGCGGATCGGGCGGACCGCTGATCATTACCGGGACCCTGCAGGTCCTGTTGAATGCGCTCGTCTTTGGTGAGAGCGCCGACGCGGCGGTGGCGGCGCCGCGGCTCCACGATCAATGGACCCCGCCGTTGTTGATGGTGGAGCCCGGGATCGACGAGGGACGCCGCCGCGTGCTGACACACATCGGACATCGCGTCATCGATGCGCCGGCGTCCGCCGGTATCGGGCTGATCCTGCGGGCGCCGGACGGCACGCTCGACGGTGCGTCGGACGCGCGCAAGGGCGGTCAGGCCGTCGGGTGGTGAAGCTCGGCCGGCGTGCGCGCGCCGCATTCGGCTCGCGCGCGACCAAGCTCGTGCTCAGCGCCGCCTTGCTGGCGGTGCTGGTGCACGTTACCGACTTCCAGGCGATGCGCCAGGCCTTGCGCAACGCCGATTGGCGTTGGGTCGGCGCGGCGCTGGGGCTCAACGTGGTCAGCCAAATAGTCAGCGGCTACCGCTGGTGGTTGCTCACCCGCGCCGTCGGCTTCGACGCGCCGCCGGGGCGCATCATCGCTTACTACTTCAGCGGCATGTACCTGAACCTGTTCGGCCCAGGGACGGTCGCCGGCGACGTCGGCCGGGCGTTGCTCCTCGCCGCCGGCCAGCGCCGCGCGCTCGCGCTCACGACAGTCGTCGCGCACCGCGCCATCGGCTTCGTCGCGCTGGTGTGGGTCGGCGCGCTCGGCATCGTCGTCGTGCACTCCGTGCCGTTGCCGACGATTGCGCGCGTCCTTGCCGCGCTGGCGCTGCCGGCGACGCTGAGCGGCTGGCTGGCCGGGCCGCGGCTGGCGGCTCGGCTGTTACCGCCGCAGCATCGGTGGCGCGTCATGATCGAACGCGATCTCGCCCCCTACTGGCACGACCGGCGTCTGCTGGCGGTGTCGCTGCTGTGGGCGGCCGCCGTTCACGGCCTGCAGATCAGCGCCCAGATGACGGCATCGCGCGCGCTCGGGTTGTCGATGCCTTGGTCGTACTTCTGGGTGCTGGTGCCGCTGCTGAACATCGGCTCGACATTGCCGCTCAGCTGGAGCGGCATCGGCGTCCGAGAGACGGGCTACTGGTACGCGCTGTCGCGCCTCGGCCTGGGTGAAGAGGCCGGCTTCGCGCTCGGCATCCTCGGCAGCATCATCGTGCTGTTAACCGGGCTCTCTGGCCTGCCGTTCTTCCTGGCGTTGCGTAGCGAGAGCCGCTCCACCCAGTTGCGCACCCAGCGCTAGGGCGTCGCGTCAGGCGTTGAACGGGTTGCGCAGGATGATGGTGTCCTGCCGGCGGGCGCCGACCGACACCATGAAGATCGGCGTGCCGGTGAGCTCCTCGAGCGCCGTCAGATAGCGACGCGCCGTCTCCGGCAGGTCGTCGAGCGCCCGGACATGCGGCAACGGCTCGTCCCAGCCGGGAAATTCCTCGTACACGGGCCGCACCGCGTTGAATGCGGCAATGCTGGCAGGCACGTCGTCGAGGCGCTTCCCGTCGAGCTCGTAGGCCGTGCACACCCGCAGGGTCTTCAGACCCGTCAGCACGTCGAGCTTGGTTACCGCCAGACCGCTCAATCCGTTGAGCCGCACAGCGTGGCGCGCCACCACGGCGTCGAACCACCCACAGCGGCGCGGGCGACCGGTCGTCGCGCCGAACTCTTCGCCGTCTTGCTGCAGCTTCTGGCCGAGATCGTCGAGCAGCTCGGTTGGGAACGGGCCACTGCCGACGCGCGTCGTGTAGGCCTTGGTGATGCCCACCACGCTGGTGATACGGCTCGGCGCGATGCCGCCCCCGGTACACGCGGCGGCGGAAATCGTGTTCGACGACGTCACGTATGGATACGTGCCATGGTCGACGTCGAGCATGGTGCCCTGCGCGCCCTCGAACAACACGCGACGGCCGGCGGCGAGCGCTTTGTCGAGAAATACGCTGGCATCGATCACGTGCGGCGCCAGGCGGGCGCGCAAGCGCGCGTACTGCTCGGAGATGCGGTCGAAATCGAGCGCCTGTTCGCCGAGCATGGTGCGTAGATAGGCGTTCTTCTCTTCCAGCACGGCGCGCAACGCGTCGGCGAAAGTCCCCTCGTCGAGAAAGTCGGCGAAGCGCAAGCCGATGCGCGCCATCTTGTCTTCGTACGTCGGCCCGATGCCGCGGCCGGTCGTGCCGATGCGCCCTTCCCCGCGCAGTCGCTCACGCGCCTGATCGATGGCGCGATGATAGGGCATGATCAGATGGGCGCGGTCGCTCACCTTCAACAGCGACTCGTCCTGCAAGTAGCCTCGGCCGCGCAACGCGTCGATCTCTTCGAGCAGGGCGACGGGGTCGACGACGACGCCGTTGCCGATGACGCAGGTCTTGCTGTCGTGCAGTACGCCCGACGGCACCTGATGCAGAACGGTCTTCTCGTCGCCGACGACCAGTGTGTGGCCGGCATTGTTGCCGCCCTGATAGCGCACGACGATGTCGGCATGCTCAGCGAGGATATCGACGACTTTGCCCTTCCCTTCGTCGCCCCACTGGACCCCAACGCCCACGACGGCTGGCATGGCTCTCCCTCAGATCTCGATCAGCCCGGGCGGCGCGACGCCTCAGAGCTCCAACAGATCGGCCGAAACGATATTCGGCAGCTGGCGCAGCTGCTCCAGCACCGGCGCCGGAATGCGCTCGTCGACGTGCACCAGTGACAGTGCCATACCGCCGACTTTCTCGCGGCCAAGCTGCAAGCCGGCGATGTTGATCTTCGCTTCGCCGAGCAACATACCGACATTTCCGACCACGCCGGGAACGTCGCGGTTGTTCAGCATCAGAATGAAGCCCTCGGGCACCGCCTCGAGGTAGAAGCCATTGATCTTCACCAGGCGAATGACGTCGCGGCCGAACACGGCGCCGGCCACCTCGCTGGTCTTCTGCGCGGTGCGCACGCGAACGACGAGCGAATTGGTAAAGCCCTTCGGTTCCGTCGTCTTCGCCTCGATGACCTTGATGCCGCGCTCCTTCGCCAGCTCGCGCGCATTGACGAAGTTGACCACGCTGGTTTCCAGCAAGCGCGCCAACAAACCCTTCAGCACCGCGACGGTCACGGGTTGGACGTCGAGCGAGGCCACGTCGCCCGCGTATTCCACGGTGATTTCTTTCGGCGCGTCGGTGAGCAGTTGCGCCTGGACGCTGCCTAGCCGCTCGCCCAGCGCCAGATAGGGCTTCAGGACTTCGAGCTGCTCGGCGCTGAGCGACGGCATGTTCACGGCGTTGCGCGTGACGCTGTTCACCAAGAAGTCGACCACCTGCTCCGCAATCGCCACCGAGACCGCCACCTGCGCCTCGGCGGTGGCCGCCCCGAGATGCGGCGTGCAGATGACGTTGTCGAGCTGCAGCAACGGGTGATCGGTTGGAACCGGCTCCTCCTCGAACACGTCCAGCGCCGCCCCGGCTATCCGCTTGGCCTTCAAGGCCTCGGCCAGCGCGAGCTCGTCGACGATGCCGCCGCGCGCACAATTCACCAGGCGCGCTCCGGGTTTCATCTTCGCCAGCGCCGCCGCGTCGATCAGGTTGCGCGTCTCCGGCAGCAGCGGCGTGTGAATCGAGACGAAGTCGGCCCGCTGCAGGAGCGCATCGAGCGTCACCAGCTCGATGTGCATCTCGCGCGCCTTCTCCTCGGTGATGAAAGGATCATAGGCGATCACCTTCATCTTCAGGCCCTGCGCGCGCTCCGCCACCAGTCGGCCGATGTTGCCGATGCCGACGATGCCGAGCGTCTTGTTCGACAGCTCGGAGCCCGTGAACTTCGATTTCTCCCACTTGCCGGCTTTCATCGAGGCGGTCGCCTGTGGGATGGAGCGGGCCAGCGACAGCAGCATGCTGACCGCATGTTCCGCGGTCGTGACATTGTTGCCGCCCGGCGTATTCATCACCGCGATGCCGCGTTTCGTCGCCGCGTCGACGTCGATGTTGTCGACACCGATGCCGGCGCGGCCGATGACGCGCAATTTATTCGCCGCTGCGACCACCTCTGCGGTCACCGTGCTGGAGCTGCGCACAATCAGCGCGTCGTAGTCGCCGACCGCCTTGACGAGCTCTTCGGGCTTCATCCCGACGCGCTCGTCGATCTGCAGCTGACCACTTTCTGCTGCGTGGCGCAGGATGGCCATGCCTTCGGGGGCGAGCTTGTCCGCAATCAGAACGCGATCCATCGGCACGCCCTCAGAGAGCCGGCAGGGCGTCCATCAGGACAGCCTGGGCGGCACCGACGCCGCGACCGAGTTCGACCTTGTGCCCGAAGCGCTGCAGCGCCATCTCCAGCGCCGCCACGGCGGTGATGGTGTCGAAGGTGTCGATGTAGCCGATGTGCGCGATGCGGATGATCTTGCCCTTCAGGTGATCCTGCCCGCCGGCGAACACGACCTTCATCTTGTCGCGCAGGTAGGAAAACAATTTGCCGCCGTCGACACCTTCCGGGGTGTACACACCGGTCACCGCAGGGCTGGGGTTGTCGGGCGCGACCAAGCGCAGGCCGAGCGCTTCGCAGCCGGCGCGCGTCGCCGCAGCCAAGCGCGCGTGGCGGGCGTACACGGTGGCAAACCCTTCTTCCTGCATCATCGCCAGCGCTTCGCGCAGCCCGATGACGAGCGAGATGGCCGGCGTCCAAGCGGTGGTGTTCTTTTCCTGATTCGTCCGCTCGCGCGGCAAGTCGAAATAGAACCGCGGCTGCTTGACCGACTCGACGCGCGTCCAGGCGCGCGCGCTCAGCGCGATGGTCGCCAGACCCGGCGGCAGCATCAACGCCTTCTGTGAGCCGGTGATGAGAACGTCAACGCCCCACTTGTCCATCGGAATTTCATAGACGCCGACCGCCGTGATGCCGTCGACGACCAGCAGCGCGTCGCGCTTGCGCGTGATTGCCGCCAGCTCTTGGATCGGGTGCACGGCCGCCGTCGACGTTTCGCTCCCCTGCACCAGGACGCCCTTCGCATGCGGATGCTCGGACAGCGCTTGCTCGACTTGGTCGGGCCGCACGGCGCGCCCCCACTCGACGCGAATCTCGATCGGCTTCACGCCGAACGTGTTGGCGAGCTTGATCCAGCGTTCGCCGAACTTGCCGCCATTGATCACAATGACTTCGTCGCCGGGCGCGAAGCAATTGTTGACGGCAGCTTCCATCGCGCCGGTGCCCGACGACGCCAACATCAAGACGTCTTGCTCGGTTTGGTACAGCTCCTGGAGCTGCTTGCGCACTTCGGCGAAGAGCGCGCTGAACTGCGGCGTGCGGTGGTGGAACATCGGCTGCGCCATGGCCAGACGCACGCGCGCGGGGACCGGAGTGGGACCGGGGGCGAGCAACAATTGCTTGATCACGACAGCCTCACGACGTTTATGCGGGCGGGGCCCGAACCTCTACATGTCAGAGGCCCAGGCGGTCGGCCTACTGCCGTTCAGCACTTCCCCGTGGTCGATTCCACGCTTCGCCAGTTGTGCAGGAACGATGTTGTAAGAGAGGTGGGAGTACCCGATCGATTCTGGAGTGTCAACGCGACCCTGCCGAAGAAGACGATCACTGGTGGCGGCCGTTGGCCACCAAGCTCATGAATTCCTGCCGCGTCTCCTGATGCGAGCGAAACACACCCAGCATCGTACTCGTGACGACCACCGAGTTCTGCTTTTCGACACCACGCATGCGCATGCAGAGGTGCTCGGCCTGCAGCACCACACCGACACCTTGCGGATCGAGCTCTTCCATCAATGTGTTGGCGATCTGCGTGGTCATGCGCTCCTGCACTTGCAAGCGGCGCGCGTAGACCTCGACCAGACGCGCCAGCTTGCTGATGCCGACGATCTTACTGGTCGGAATGTACGCCACATGCGCTTTGCCGAAGAACGGCAGCATGTGGTGCTCACAGAGCGAAAAGTAGTCGAGATCCTTGAGCACGATCATCTCCGAGTAATCCTCGGTGAAGAGCGCGCCGTTGATGACCGACTTCGGATCTTCGCTGTACCCCTTGGTGAGGAAGCGGAACGCGCGGGCGACGCGCTCAGGGGTCTTGAGAAGCCCCTCGCGCTGTGGATCCTCGCCCAGATTGGCCAGGATTCCGTGGACGTGCGCGATCAGGGAGTCGTCGCTCAAGGGGTCGCTGGACATGGCGGCGATTGTACGCACCGCACGCGGTCCGACAAGCTAGTGCTGCGGGTCGATCAGCGGCTGCGGCGCTCGACGGCTTTGACCTTCTGGTATTTGCGGTAGTCGTAGCCGGTCGCCATGGCCATCAACATGGCTTCCATGCCGCCTTCCTTCTCGCGCCGCAGGATCAGCAGGCGCTCGTAGAAGTCTTGGAAGTCCTTGTTGGCCCGTTTGCGCTCGTCGACCGGATTCAAAAAGAAGTCGCGTAGCCGCGTGACCGTGAAGCGGAAGGCCGAGAAGCGCAACTCGTTCGGAAACGCATCCCATTCGGCGAGCGACAGCGTTCGCAGCGCCTCATAGCCCGAGATCAGCGACTCGAAACGCTTCAGCGCATACCGATTGCCTTCGAAGCACAGCGCGTTCACGGCGGTCGCCAAGTCGAAGATGAATTTGCCACGTCCGGCCGCTTCGAAGTCGAGCACGGCGACGATCTTCTCCCCTTTGATCATCAGATTGTCGGCAAATATGTCGCCGTGAATGATGCCCTTGGGGAGCTTGTTCTCCAGATAGTTCTGCAGGTACTCGAGCTCTTCGTCCAACGTGCGGACGATTTTCTTCAGATAGTGCGGCAACCGACCACGCACGCCGGCGTAGATCTCCGCGACGCGATCAAAGCTGAAGCGAGAGTCGACGCCTTTTTTGTATGCCTTGGTCACCAGATGGAGGTCGGCCATCACGCGACCAATGTTCTCCAATTGCGTGCCCGACAGGTCTTCAGGGTCGACGGTATGGCCGTCGATATGCCGATAGATCGAGAGCTGCTTGCCGCCCCAATCGCGGCAGTGTCGCCCGCGCCGGTCGGCAAGTGCGGCCGGACAGGGGAATCCGTACTTGCGTAGAAAGAGCAGCAGGTCGAGCTCACGCTTGACCTCGATCTCGCTCTTCACTTCGTCGATCTTGACGATGAACTTTCCGCGCGCCGTCTCGAGCAGATAGTGGCTGTTGATCGAGCCTTCGCGGACCGCGCGGACGCTTACAATCTTTGGCAGTCCGTACTCAACCGCCAGAGCGTTTGCGTCCTTCTTGGTGACCTGGGTGTATGCAGCCATCCCTCGGGAACCTGACTGGACCTGTCGGACCGATCGACGTGAACTCAGTTTTAGAACGAGATAACGGTCGGATACATCATCCGTGCCAAAGGTGTCAACGAGTTTCTCGAAGAACAGCCTATTTCTCGGGCGCGTGCTGAAAAACTAGGCAGTACGCGGGATTACGACGTCCGTGCGGGATTAAAACGACCTCGATCGGCGTCCGGAAACATGACCGAACCGCGGTTGACTCATTAGAGCGCTTTGCATATGGCCTCAGTGACTTGGGCGGTTGATGCGGTTCCGCCGAGGTCGCGAGTCATGGTTTTTTTCCGCGACACGACCGTTTCAATGGCGCGCCGAATGCGCTTTGCGGCGTTGGCTTCGCCCAAGTGATCGAGCATCAAGGCGGCGGATAGCGTCGCGGCGACCGGGTTGGCGATTCCACGACCGGCGATGTCCGGAGCCGTGCCATGAACGGCCTCGAAAATGGCGACGCGGTCGCCGAGGTTGGCGCCGGGAACCAGCCCCAGGCCGCCGACGAGACCGGCGCACAGATCGGACACGATGTCTCCGTACAGGTTTTCCAGCAGCAGCACGTCGAACTGGCTGGGGCGCAGGACTAGCTGCATGCACGCGTTGTCGACGATCATCTCGTCGTAGTGGATTTCCGGGAAGCGTTTCGCGATCTGACGCGCACAGTTGAGGAAGAGGCCGTCCGCCAGCTTCATGATGTTCGCCTTGTGGATCGCGGTGACGCGCCTCCGGCCAATAGCGCGGGCATGTTCGAAGGCGAACTTCGCAATGCGTCGTGAAGCGCGCGCGGTGATGACTTTGACCGCCTCCACGACGCCGGGTGCGATTTGGTGCTCGATGCCGGCGTAGACGTCCTCGGTGTTTTCGCGGACTACGATCAGATCGACTCCGGTAAATGCGGATTCGATGCCGCGTAGGTTCTTCACCGGGCGAAGGTTGGCATACAGATCGAACGCCTTGCGCAACGCTACGTTCACGCTGCGAAATCCGACGCCGACTTGCGTCGCCAGCGGGCCCTTTAGGGCGACGCGGTTGCGGCGAACGGACCGCATCAACGCCTCCGGCATCGGCACGCCAACTTCTTCTACAGCAGCCTGACCAGCGACTTGCCGGTCCCAGTCGACCACGACCCCGGCCGCCGCGATGATGCGGGCGGCGGCGGCAATGACTTCCGGTCCGACGCCGTCGCCGGGGATCATGGTGATGCGATGTGTGCGGCGCGGGGTCACTGAATCGCGAGCATCTTGTGTGCCTGTGGCAACAGCCGCACGTCAGGATAGTGCCGCCGCGCCGCATGGAAGAAGCGCGTCATGGCATCAGCGTCGAGATCGATTCGCCCGCGCGAATCGGTAATCGGCTGCAGAAAGATCGCGGCGCCCGGTGATTCCCGACCGACCAACTTTGCCGCGCGCTCCACCTCGTCGCTTTTGGTGCCGGCGTCGATCAGCACCTTGACGTACGCCTTGTTGCCGGCCAAGGCGAGGAATCGCGCATGCTGATCCCAGAGCGGCCGCTCGCCGCTGTTGGATGGCAGCTTAACATCCATACTGACGACGTCGACGAGCGGCAGAACGGCTCGCAGCGGCTCAGGCAACATGCCATTGGTCTCCAACAACCGCGGCCGTGGCAGACGTTCGTCCGCCAGCAACGTCGCCAAGAATTCGGCCTGCAGCAGCGGCTCGCCGCCGGTGATTGAAGTCCCGTCGACCGCATCGCCGTCGAGCAACCGAGCGACTTGCGCCAGGACCTGCGCAGGATCGACCGGGTTTGCCAGGTCACGGCTGCCCCCGTCGCGTTCGTACAGGCGATATGTCGGCACGCGCTCCAAGCTGTCCGGCGTGTCGCAGTAGCGGCAGCGGAGATTGCAGCCGGCAAGCCGAATGAAGATTTGGCGCCGTCCCGCGTGCGTACCCTCGCCCTGAAAGGAGACGAAGATCTCGGAAAGAAAACCTGGCACCACGTCGACAATGGTTACCAGAGAACTCTCTTGATCAGGAACCCACCCCGAGCGCGATCTTGACGTCCATCACGTTCGTTCCCGTCGGCCCACAGCGCAGCAGGTCGCCGAGCCGAGCGAAGAACGGATACGAGTCGTTTTGCGCCAATGCCGCCTCGGGGCTGAGGCCGAGCGCGGCGGCACGAGCAGCGGTCTGCCCGTCGACAAAGGCACCGGCGGCGTCGGTCGGGCCGTCGGTTCCGTCAGTGCCGGCGCTGAGTACCGCAATCGGCTTGCCGGCGAGGGCGCGCACCATCGCCAGCGCGAACTCCTGATTGCGGCCCCCCAGGCCGCGGCCGCGCACGGCAACCGTTGTCTCGCCGCCGGCGATCCGGCACCATCGACCAACCGGCGATGACTGCGTCAGCCGCTTCGCCCATGCGAGCGCGCTGGCAGCGGTATCGCCCATCAACGGTTCGACGTCGACGACTGATTCGTAGCCAAGCTTCTGTGCAGCCCGTGCCGCCGCATCAACGGCGAGACGATTGCTGCCGATCACGTGGGTCGCGAGCTCGCCAGCCGCTGGGTCGAGAGGCTTGAGCGTCTCCTCGATCTCCCCTCGGACGCCGCCGTCGAGTAGATGGCGAACCCGCGAAGGCACGCGCTCCGTCAAGCCGTATCTCGCCAGAACGGCCAATGCGTCAGCGTATGTGCTCGGGTCGGGCATGCACGGACCGGATCCGATGACCGACGGGTCGTCGCCGATCACATCCGAGAGCGCCAAGGTGAGGATCGGCCGCGGACCTGCTCGCCGCGCCAGGCCACCGCCCTTGACCGTCGACAGATGCTTGCGGACCGTGTTGATCTCGGCGATCTCGGCCCCGCATTCCAGCAACAGACGGTTCGTCGCCAATTTGTCTTGCAGTGATAGCGGCGGCCGCGGCTGCACCAACAGGCTCGACGCGCCTCCACCTATCAAGCAAAGGACCGGCGCCCTGGGCGAGAGCTGCTGCGCGACGCGGCACAGTTCTGCCCCGGCGCGCAAACTGAGCTCGTCGGGCAGCGGGTGGCTGGCGAAGGCGAGTCGAATGGCAGCGAGAGCGGTTGCAGAGCCGCGCGGCACTACGACGACGCCCGCGACGCGGTCGGGACCGCGACTGGCTTCGACGCCGGCGGCCATACGCCCAGCGCCTTTACCCGCACCGACGACAGCCAAGTCACCATCGAAGGGCGTGCCTACGCCGCGCAGATGTCGCTCAACCAGTTCGGCGGGCTCGACGGCGGCAACGGCGGCCTGGAAGAGGCGGGTGAGATCGCGCCGCGCAGAATCAAACGGCAGCATCGATCTGGCCCGCCGGCCGTCAGAGGCCCGATTCAGGTGTTCTCTTCGTCCACGTCGGCCGACGCAAGTCGGCGATAGGCGCGTTCATCGTCGAAACGACGCTGCTGCTTGGCCTCTTTTTCGCGCTCGCCCTGGCAGCTTACGCATAGTCGGCTGAAAGGCATGGCCTCGAGTCGGCCCGGAGCGATCTCGGATTCGCAGCTTTCACAAATCCCGTACGTGCCATCTTCGATGCGCTCCAGGGCTTCTTCGATGGCCTGCAGCTTTTCACGCTCGCGATCGTTGAGAATGAAATTGATCTCGCGATCGCGCTCTTCGCTCGCCAGATCGTACGTGTCCATCCCGTCGTCTTTGGCGCCTTCACGACCGTGTTTCAGATCCTCGTTGATCTCGCGCAGGATCGTCCGCTTCATGTCGAGCAGCAATTGCTTGGAGTTCTTCAACGTTGTCTTGCGCATGGCTCCTTCCTGGTCCCTCGGAGGGGGCCGCAGACTAGTAATGCCTCTCCGGCGTGTCAATGGAGAATCGTGAAACACCTCGCTCAAAGAAAATGATTGCGAGTGAAGTCCTCGACGACTATAGATTTCTTTACGGCTTTCCCCTGTAAAAAGGGCGGTGGGGACTCGGAGCGGGTGGCACAGGGCCGACAGCCTGCTTTGGGTCCTAATGAATAGACAATCGAAGCACCATAAAGCCCGATCCGTCGTTGCCGCGAAGCTCGGCGCCCTTGGCCTCGGCGTCGAGGATGTGCCCCGCACAAAAGGGTACGATCTCCTGGTAAACGGCGAGATTCGCGTCGCATTGCGGGTCGCTTTTCCGGGCCGCTACGCGCATACGGTCACCGTCGGCGGGAAGCGATACACGTACAACTACAAGAGCTGGAGCTTCAACTTCCATCGCCACGGTCGCTGGGATCGCAAGTATTGCGATGTGTTCGTCTGCATCGCGAAGCGACGCAGCGGCAACGACGAGGTCTTCGTCATTCCGGCTAGCGCGGTTTCGGGCCCGACCTTCAGCCTGCATGGCGCCGGCGCAAAGCCGTATCGCGGGCGCTACGCGCCGTATCGCGACCGTTGGACGGTGTTCACGGAAAGCGAGCTGCTGCAATCGCCGCAGCAACCGCAGCCGGCCGTCGCCTGAGCGCGCCGCTCCTCGCGCGACCTAGTCGCGAAAGTTGACGAACTGCAACGGCAGGTCAAAGTCGCGCTGTTTCAGCAGCGCGATCGCCTGTTGTAGATCGTCGCGTTGCTTGCCGCTCACCCGCACCTGTTCGGCCTGAATCTGTGCCTGAACCTTGATCTTTGATTCCTTGAGCGCCTTGACGATCTCGCGCGCTTTCTCAGTCGCAATGCCCTGCTGAATGGTAATCGTCTGCTTGGCGCGCCCGCCGGAGGCGGCTTCGACCTTTCCGTACACGAACGCCTTGAGCGCGATCTGGCGCTTGGCCGCTTTGGCCTGCAGCACCTCGACAACCGCCTTCACTTTATAGTCGTCGGACGAGGTGATGCGGATCTCGGTCGCCTCCTGGACTATCTCGGTCTGGCTGCCCTTGAAGTCATAGCGCTGATCCACTTCCTTGCGCACCTGATTCACGGCGTTGTCGATCTCCTGCATGTCGACCTGCGAAACGACGTCGAACGACGGCATAGGCTGCTCCCTCGCTAATTTCCGATCGGCGCCTCGACGACGTCGACACCCGGCGGAATCTCGAACTGGAAGACGCTCTCCGCCAAGCCGACGTTACGTTTCAAGTCGGTGAAGAACAGCCGCGTCTGGTTGCCGACTGGGTCGATGATCTCGGCTCCCACGATGTCGTAGGTGGTGGGATCGACGTTCAGGCGCAATTTGCCAAGGTCGGCGTCGGCCTTGCGTGGGCTGAGCTCGAGCCGCAGGACGCCGTCGCCGCGCTCGACTGTTGCGACGGTGAAGTCGTCGCGCAGGCGACCGACCCCGGTGAGAAACGAGATCGGCGTCGTCGAATGGAACGCGGTCTGGAACGGCGCCTTCAGCACCTGCTTCTCGTCCGGCTCGTAAAACCAGAGCGTGTGACCATCCGCGACGATCACTTGCGACGCTCCTTCGCGCAGATCCCAGCGCATCTTGCCCGGCTTCTTGAACGCCACCGTGCCGGTCGCGGTCGATGTCTTGCCGCCACTGGCGAGGCTCAGCTCCTGCCGGACGGCCGCGGTAAAGTCGCTGGTCGCGTCGTAGCGACCCTGGACCTTGTCCGCGACGTCGTCGGGCATCGCTTGCGCACCGCGTGCCACATCGCTCCCCGCCATCAGCGCGACCAGCGCCACCAGCACTGCGCTGCGCATGCCGATCAGTCGCGGTCGATCGCCTGCGCGAGAACCTCGCGCGGCCGTCCGTTGTCACTCGCAGATACGACGCCGTCGCGCTCCATGCGCTCGATCATGCGCGCGGCGCGATTGTAGCCGACCCGCAGTTTGCGCTGCACCCACGAGATCGACGCCTGCCGGCTCGTCGTGACCAACTGTACCGCCTGATCGTACAGCTCGTCGCTGAGCTCGTCCTCGATCGCTCCACTCTCGTCGTCCTCCGGCGCCTCGAGCAGGCTGAACGCGTACTGCGGCTTGCCCTGCTTCTTGATGCACGCAACCGCCTTGTGAATCTCCTCTTCCGTGATCAGCGGGCCGTGCAGACGCTGCAGGCGCGCGCTGCCCGACGGCATGTAGAGCATGTCGCCGCGCCCCAGCAGGCGCTCGGCCCCGATGTGATCGAGAATGGTGCGCGAATCGACGCGGGCCGTCACTTGAAACGAGATGCGCGACGGAAAGTTTGCCTTGATGAGACCGGTGATGACGTCGACCGAAGGTCGCTGCGTGGCGACGATCAAGTGCACGCCGGCCGCGCGGGCCTTTTGCGCCAGGCGTGTGATGGGCTCTTCGACCTTGCGACCCATCGTCATCATGAGATCGGCCAGCTCGTCGATGATCACGACCACCTTCGGCAGTCGTTCGGGCAGCGCGGTCGGGGTGATCACGTCGTCGTCCTCGTCGGCGTCGACGGCTTCTTTGAGCTCGATGATTCCGGCTGCCTGATCGCGCGCGCGCTCCTCATCAATCAGCTTGTTGTAGCCATCGATGTTGCGCACTCCGCGCTGCTTCATCAGTCGATAGCGCTCTTCCATCAGCTCGACGATGTTGTTGAGCACGGCGACGGCCTGCTTCGGGTCGGTCACCACCGGTACGAGCAGATGCGGGATGTCCTCGTAGACCGACAGCTCCAACATCTTCAGATCGATCATGACGAAACGCACTTCGCGCGGCGGCGCCTTGTACAGGATGCTCATGATCATCGCGTTGACCGCGACCGATTTACCGCTGCCGGTCGCCCCGGCGACCATCAGGTGCGGCATTTTGGCGAGGTCGGCGACCACCCCGTGCCCGGCCGTATCCTTGCCCAACCCGAGCGCCAAAGGCGACGTGGAATGTTGAAAGTCATCGCCTTCCAGCAATTCCCGCAACAGCACTTCCTCGCGCCGCGGGTTGGCGACCTCGATGCCAACAACCGCCTTGCCGGGTACCGGCGCCAGGATGCGGACGCCCGGGGCGCGCAACGCCATGGCGAGATCGTCACCGAGGCTGGTGATACGATTGACCTTCACACCTGGGGCCGGCTCGATGTCGAACGTCGTGATCACCGGACCCGGACGAACCTCCACGACCTTGCTGGTAATCGCGAAGTCGGCCAGCTTGGCCTCGAGAATTTGCGAGCTACGGCGTAGCGCGTCTTCGTCGATGCGCACCGCGTCATGACTCGGTTCGTTGAGCAAGCGCAGCGGGGGAAGTTGATAGCGGTCGTCGCCGAACGGCAACTCGCCTTGCACCACGCGCTTCTTTTTCGGCACCGGCGCGCGCCGCTCGATCTCGGCGAGGACAATCACCGGCGCGGAATCGCGCATCACCGGAAGCTCGCGCTTGATGTTCGCCTTCGGCCGGCGCGTCAACGTCGGCAGCTCTGTCTCGTCGCGCTCGGCGGGTTCCCGGGCCTGCCTGAAGCTGCCCATGACACCGGCCGACGCGGTGCGCGCGAGGCCGCCGAGCGATAGCCGCGTCGCGACGATGAATGCCAACACCGCCAGGCCGCCTATGACGACGAATGAACCACCGAGCCCGAACGGTTCGGCCAACAGCGCCGCAAAGAACCCGCCGAGCCAGCCGCCCGCCAAAATGACCGGACGGCTCGGTGGCGGCGCCGCCGCCAGGCCAAACAGGATCGCGACGCATCCGAGCAGCACGGTGGCGGCGCCGGCTCGCGTGATCGAGATCTCGTTCGCGGCGTGCCGGAACAGCAGCACCGCCCCGACGGCGAAATAGATCGGCAACAAATAGCTCGCGTATCCCAAGCCCTGGACGATGAGATCGGCGAGGCCACGCCCGACGCGGCCGGCGACGTTCAGATTCGGCAGATCGTTCTGGTACGCCGCAAAGCTGATGAATAAGAAAGCCGCGGCTGCGAAGCAGACGATGGCGGCGACCTCGTCGAGCAGGCCCGCCTCGTCGCGTCCATCGTCCTTCTCGCGCGGACCCGCCGCCGCTTCTGCACGCGCTCGCGCCACGCTCACATCTCCATGACGAATGGCAACACGACGGGACGCCGATCGAGGGTCTTGCTGAGATAGCGACGCAACGCCTTGCGTACCTCTTCCTTCACTTCGAGGGAATCGGTGCGCGATTCCGGAGCGATGGCCTCGAGCGCAGCGATCACGACGGCGCGGGCTTCCTCGAACACGCGTGCCTGCTCGTCCTCGGCAACCACGCCGCGCGCGGTGAAATCGGGACCGGACACCAGTTCACCCGTGTGTTGATCGACGGCGAGAACGGCGAGCAACAATCCGTCCTGCGAGAGGTGGCGCCGATCGCGCAAAACGATGTCGCTGATGTCGCCGATGCCTTTGCCGTCGACAAAGACGCGGCCGGCCCGCACCGGATCCGTTTGCCGCGCGCCGGCGGCATCGATCTCCAATACTTGCCCGTCCTCCAGCAGCAGCGTCGCGTCCTCCGCCAGTCCGACCGAACGCGCCAGGCGCACGTGCTCGCACAGATGCCGATACTCGCCGTGCACCGGCACGAAGTAGCGCGGCCGCACCAAGTTCAACATCAGCGCCAGCTCGTCCTGGCTCGCGTGACCCGAGACATGGACATCCGCGTTGCGCGCGGTGAACACCTGCGCGCCGCGCCGATACATATGATTGATCATGTTGGTGATCGGGCGCTCGTTGCCGGGAATGATGCGCGACGACAGCACCACCGTATCGCCCGCCGCCATCTGCACCTGGCCATGGTCGGCCATCGAGATGCGCATCAACGCGGACAGCGGTTCGCCCTGGCTCCCGGAGGTGAGCACCGTGACACGCTCCGGTGGCAGCGTCGCCAGATCCCCGACATCCGCGTAGATCGACAGCGGCGCGCGCAAATAGCCGAGATCGGTCGCGATGCGCAGGCTGTTGATCAAGCTGCGGCCGACCACCACGACCTTGCGTTCCGTCGCCTCTGACAAGTCGACGACTTGCTGCAGGCGATGCACGTGCGAGGAGAAGGTCGAAAAGAAGATGCGGCCGGTGGCGCCTTGGAACACGCCTTCCAGCCCGCCGCGCACGTTGCGTTCGGAGCCGGTCGATCCGCGATGCTCGACGTTGGTCGAGTCGGAGAGCAACAGCAAGACGCCTGCGGCGCCGTATTCCGCAAACGCCTGGATATCGGGTCCGCGCCCATCGACCGGCGTGTAGTCGATCTTGAAATCGCCGGTGTGGACCACCACGCCGCGTGGAGTCGTGATCGCCAGCCCGACCGCATCGACGATCGAATGCGTGACGTGGATCGGATCGATGGCGAACGGTCCCAACGTCCAGCGCTCGCGCGGTCGATACGTGTTCAGGCGCACGACGCTATCGAGGCCGTGCTCGCGCAGCCGCGAGGTGATCAACCCGGCGGCCATCGGCGTCGCCCAGACCGGCACTTCGAGCGAGCGCAGCGCGTACGGCAGCGCGCCGATGTGGTCCTCATGGCCGTGGGTAATGACGAAGCCAAGGAAGCGATCGCCGAGCTGCTGCAGGTATTCGAACTCGGGGATGACGAGATCAATTCCCAGCATGGTCTGGTCTGGGAACATCACGCCGCAGTCGATGGCAATCGCCTGCCCCTCGAACTCGAGCACCAGGCAATTCAGGCCGATCTCTCCCAAACCGCCGAGCGGGATGACGCGCAAGGTGCCGCTCCCGGCGCTCATCGGCTTCCTCGCCGGAGCGGCATGGAGCCAAATGGCCCTTGCACGAGAAGCACATCCCGCATCATCCCAACACCACCGGAGCGGAGACTACCGCCGCCTCCTTCTGCGAGTCAACGCGCTCTGACGTCTTCGCGGCGATGCGGCGCGGCGCCGCCAGGTCGCCTTGACGGACGCGGAAAGCCGTTGCTAGCGTCCGCGCCACTCCATTTTATCTGCGCGAGGCCGATTCGGTTTCGGCGATTCGACGCGAAAGCGAGGCGACCGTGGTGAACAAGGCCATCATCATCGGCAATCTGGGCCGCGACCCTGAGGTGCGTTTCACTCCAAGCGGCCGCGCGCGCGCGACGTTCTCCGTCGCGACCACCGAGAAGTGGACCGACCAGCAAGGGCAGAAGCAGGAAAAGACCGAGTGGCACAACATCGTCGTTTGGGGAAAGCAGGCCGAGCACTGCGGCCAGTATCTCGCCAAGGGACGACAGGTCTTCGTCGAAGGCCGTATCACCAATCGCAGCTACGACGACAAGGACGGCAACAAGCGCTACATTTCCGAGATCGTCGCGCGCGACGTGCGCTTCCTCGGCGGCGGCGGTCAGGGCGGCCGCGAAGCCGGGTTTGTACCGCCGCCGGGCGAGGATCAAGCGATCCCTACGGACACGGGCGGCGACGACGATATTCCGTTCTGAGAACCAAACGTCGATCGGGTTTACGATCGCATCTGGCGTCGCGCTCCCAGGCGAGGGACGCGCCGGCCGCCGAGTTGCACACGACGGCCGCCTATGCGCGCGTGACGCGAAATGGACGCGCTCACCGCGCTTGGATTGACCGCGGGAATCCTGACGACCTGCTCGTTCGTCCCGCAATTGACCAAGGTCTGGCGAACCAAGTCCGCCGACGACCTGTCCTACGCGATGTTCGGGGTGTTCAGCATCGGCGTCGGGCTGTGGCTCGCGTACGGCGTCTTGCGTCGCGACGCGCCGATCATCGTTGCGAATGCGGTCACGCTGATCCTGGCGATCGGCATCCTCATCTTGAAGATGCGCTATCGCCGCTGAGACAGGCGATCGCGACTCACGTCAGCATCGCGCGCACGCCGCGGCCGAAGACCGCGGCGCGCCAGGCCGCTTCCACTTCGCGTTGGGAGAGGCGCGCCACGATGCGTTCCGTTTCTTGTGGGGTGGGAAATCCCCACAGCGTGCTCTCGGCCAGCGCGACCGCCGAATCGAGTCGGCTATCCGCCAGCGTGGCATAGCGGTAGCGCAATTTTTTCTGCGCGCGCTCCAGCTCTTCGGCGTCGAAGCCGTCTTCCGCAGCGCGCTGACAGGTGTCCTCGACGGCGCGCGCCAGGCGGCTGGCGCGACTGCGCGCACCGCTCGCGCTGATCACGGCGCAGGCCCAGTCCGGGCCCCACTCGAGGTGTGCCCCGACTTCGTAGCTGAGCCCCAACCGTTCGCGCAGCTCCTGGAACAGGCGGCTGTCGGGATCGGCGCCGACGACGTCGACCGCTACACCGGTCGCCAGCAGCGTGCGCGGCAACGGCCGCACCGGCAGCAACATGGTGAGATAGGCTTGACTGCTGTCGTCGTCGCGCACACGCACGCGTCCGCCGGCGCCCCAGCGCACAGGCGGGACGGCATCGGGTTTGCCCGGTACACCATGGCGGAAGTGGCGCGCCACCGCGCGGCGCACGCGCTCGATCGAGGCACCACCGACCACGCCGAGCACCGAGTTGCCGTGCGCCATGCGGCGGCGCAGGAACCGCGTCACGTCGTCGGCTTCGATGCGCGCGACGCTTGCAAGCGTTCCCGCAACCGGCTGGGCAAGCGAGCCGCGGAACATGCGACTCCAGGCGCGGCGGTAGACTCGGTCGGCGGGATCGTCGAGGCGACCGCGGATCTCTTCCATCACGACGCGCCGTTCCTTGCGAAGGCGCTTCACCTCGACAGCGGTGCGGTAGTACTGCTCCGCCAACAGCGCCAGTGCGTCGTCGAGATCCTCGTTGAAGACCTCGAAGGTCAGCGAGATGTCTTCGTAGCCGGTATCCGCGTTGTGCTCGCCTCCGAGCTCCGCCGCGCGACGATTGAGAGCGACTTGATCGAGCGTGTGCGTCCCTTGAAAGAGCATGTGCTCAGCCAAGTGTGCCAGACCGGGGTGGCCGGCATCGCAGCGCGCGCCGGCTCGCACGGTCAAAGCGATCGCGGTCAGCCGTCCGGGGTGCAGTTGATGGGCGACGCGTAGGCCGCGAACGCGGAAGCGGGTCACCATGATGAATGGGCTCAGCGCGGCGCCGAGAGGAAGTCGTGGGCGCGGTCGAGATCTGCGGGCGAGATCGCATCGACGGCGCGCAGATCGTCGAGCAAGTCGCGTACGGTGAGCACGCTGTGCAGCCGCAAGCCGGCATCGGTCAGCGCCGCGTTGACGCCATCGCTGCGATCGACGACGACCAGCACGTCTTCGACGATCAAGCCGGCATCGCGAAACGGTCCGACGGCTTCGAGCTTTGCGCCGCCGCTGGTGACGACGTCGTCGACCATCAGCGCGCGCTCGCCGGCGGCAAACTCGCCTTCGATCAATCGCTTCGTTCCATAGTCTTTGCTTTCCTTGCGCGCGTAGATCATCGGGCGCTCGGCGATCAGCGCCATCGCGACCGCGAGCGGCAGCCCGGCGTAGGGTAACCCGGCGATCCGATCATATTGCAGTCCCCCGGCGCGTCGCAGCAGCGCGCGCGCGACGCGCGCCAACGCCGTCGGATGCGAGACGAGAATGCGCAGGTCGAGGTAGAACGGCGACCGACGGCCGTCCTTGAGCGTGAAGTCGCCGAAGCGGACCACGCCGATCTGGTGCAGCAAGGCGCTGAGCTCGCGCGGGGCGCGCAGGGCATCGCCGGCGGTCATTTGATCAACGCGTGCACGGCTTTGAACTCCGGCGCCTCGGCCGTGCGCACCCACTCGAGACAGACCATCTCGACCGTCGACGGCACCGCGCCGGAACCGATCATCTTCTCCCAGCCAATCCGGTACTCATCGGCAAAGCGCGCCGAGATGGCCGTGTAGGGAACATGTACCTGAAAACCGCGCTGCAGGAGATCGTGCACCGTCTGATTGATGCACGCCTGCGCCTCGATACCACAGACAACGATCTGATCGCGAGCGAGCCCGTTCAGTGCCTCGACAAAGCGCGGCTGGCCGCAGCAGCTCATCGACAGCTTTTCGATCGGCGCCGTCCCCGGCGGAAATCCTTCCGCCACCTCGGGCTGCGTGGGGCCGATGCCGCGCGGATACTGCTCGGTCGCGAGAATCGGCACGCCCATCAGCCTGGCCGCGTCGACCAGCGTGCGCACGCCGCGCACCATGCGATCGTGCTCTACCGTCCGACCGCGGTAGCCCTCCTGCACATCGACGACGACCAATGCGCTGCGGGCGCGGTCGAGAATCCGCGGATGACTCACCAGCGAAGCCGGGGTCAGCGATAGATGACGCGGCCGTATTGCTGAATCGGCAGAGGCAGCCCGCGCGGAAGAAACGGCGCCAGCGCCGGTCCGACGCCGGGCATGTTCCAGCGGTCGTAGGCGTAGGGCCCGTCTCGATCGATGGCGAATTGATCCTGCAACAACATGCGCAACGTTTGGTGGCGGGAGCGGCCACCATCGAAGCCCGTCGTCACGAACGGATAGTAATACCCGGGGTACCGTCCTCCGTAGAACGATCCATACGGCGCGTCGTCATCGGCGCGAGAGGTCGAGACAGCCAGCGGACCGTAGATCTGCACCGATCCTCCAGCCGCCGCCCCGCCGCCACCCCCTCCGGCTTCGAGCCGCATTCCCGCCGCCATACCGGCGAGATACGCCTCGTCCACGCTGGGCGGATCTTGTTGCGCGATCGGCGGGGGCGCCGCTACCGGCTGAGCTGGCGCAGGATCGGGCGCCGCGCGAGGTAGATCGGCGACCACCACTTGCGCGGAGTCTCGCTCCGCTGCGGGGACCGTTTCGCGGTGATTGGTAAAATGGCGCGCGCCGCTGTCGTCGGTCCACTCGTAAATGTCCGCGCGCGCGACGCGCGCGTAGACACCGACAGTCATGACCAGCGCCAAGCACCACCGCATGAGCAGATTCTACGCGCGCGGTCGGCGGCCTGGCAATGGGCGAGTTGAGGAGAATCGGTCAGTCGGTCCCGACCGAGAGCATCCACCAGAAGAACCAGATCGCCCAGGCGGCCGCCGCGACCAACAGGAGGCCGCCGGCGTTGGACTGCCGGCGCCACAAGGCATCTTCGTCGGCTATCGCCGTCGCATGCACCGGCCGCGGTACCGCACGTCCCGGCAGCGCTTCCGGATCCACACTGACGACGCGACAGTTCTCCAAGCCACTGCGCTTCAATTGTTCTTCGAGCGCGCCGCGAACCGCGGTGGGCGTGTCGCCGCTGATCCCGGTTACCTGAACAGTGGCGCGAAACTTCGGCATCGAGAGCGGAGGATTTGCCCGGGGTTGGGACATGGCAGTAGCGGCGCTTGGCCTGTCTGGCACGCTAGAACTGGCGAGGTGCAATAATCAAGCGCGTAGAAATGCATAGGACGCGCCGCCAGTGCGTCCTACGGTCGCTTCGCTCTCGTGAGGACCCTCTTCACGCGGATTGAGGCGGTTCCGACGCCGGGCTTCGTGCGCCCCGCTACGCGCGTCCTTCCGGCGCGACGTTCAAGTTGAGCAGGGCGAAGAACAGCTCATCAAGTGAGTCGTAGCGCGCCCACTTCGGCGCCTCGGGCGCGAGATCGACTGGGTCCATACTCCAACCAGAACGTTCGTCTCCGTAGACCGGAAACACTTCGAGTCCAACCTTCAAGAGCTGTGTGTTGACCGCCTCGATACCGCGCTGTCTCATCCGCCCGCGCCTCCCTTGGCCCGCGTCGATCGGGACAGCAGGTTGTATGCCACGCAGTCTTCACGATCGCCGCGGTTGTTGTCATCACAACGCCGGTGTCGGCCCGATGTCACCCCGGCGCCTCTCGTCATCCGACATGCTCATTGGCGTGAGCGGGTGACGCGTTGTGACCAGTCGTGCGAACGCTTCGTGTGCAGCGCGGGCTCCAGGTCGTGATCGAATGTAACGTTCTCCAACCTGATGTGAGGCGGCCCGGAGGTTGCTTTGAAACGCGCCCATGCACATCCGCGTGACAGACAGCGCCGGCTACGCGTGGCACCGGCACAGCCGCGTGGAACGGACCGCAATAACAAGATGCAGGGGATTCAACCTTGACGCGCCACAAATTCTAGTGGTAGCCTTCGCCAACGCCGATGGTTTCCGGAATGGAGCGCTCGTGACCGGCCCAGCAATGGACGCCGCGTCTCGCTCTATCCCAACCCGCCGCTCTCCTTCCACACGCGTTCCGATCCTTGCCTTGCGAAACGGGTTTTCCCCGGATGCTATGGGCTTGTGGAGTGCCTCTGAACGTTGACCGGACGTCGACATAAGCCAGGTGGCTGGCCACCACGACGGGTTGGGAGGCGGTACCCTTCCGGTAAAGGAGCGGGTCCATGGAGACAGACAAGGCCATCTTCGAAAAGCTGATTCTTGAAGACCGCGCCGCGCGCGAATCCAGTCAGTGGCGCGGACCGTTTCTCGAGTATCTCGAACGCGTCCGCGAAGACCCGGGCATCACCAAGCTCGCCCACGCGCGCGTCTTCGACATGCTGATGGCATCTGGGTCGCGCGAGATCCTCGAGACCGACGATCCGTGCGTGAAGCGGCTGTTCAAGGATGAGCAGCTACGCGTCTACAACTTCTTCGCCGACGAGTTCTTCGGCATCGAGCGAACCGTGGCGCAGATCGTGCGCTACTTCCACTCGGCGGCCCTGAAGGGTGAAGAGAGCCGTCAGGTCTTGTATCTCATGGGCCCGGTCGGCTCCGGCAAGACGTCGCTGGTCGAGCGGCTGCAACGCGGCCTCGAGCACCTCGATCGCGTCTACACGATCGAGGGCTGTCCGATGCAGGAGGAGCCGCTGCATCTGCTGCCGCGCCATCTGCGCCGCGAGTTCGAGAAGATGCTCGGCGTTCACATCGAAGGCGATCTCTGTCCGGTGTGTCGCTATCGGCTGAAGGATGAGTTCGGCACCAAGTACGAAGAAGTGCCGATCGTCATGCGGTCGTTCTCGAAGCGCAATCGCGTCGGCGTCGGCGTTGTGCCGCCAGTCGATCCGAACAATCAGGACACCTCGGTGCTGATCGGCAGCGAAGACATCTCGAAGCTCGACCGCTATTCGGAAGGCGACCCGCGCGTGCTCGACCTCAACGGGGCGCTGAACGTCGGCAATCGCGGGATCGTCGAATTCATCGAGGTGTTCAAAAACGAGATCGAGTACCTCCATGCCATGATCACGGCGACGCAAGAGAAGGTCATCCCGGCCCCAGGCCGGCATGGCATGGTCTACGTCGACACCGTGATCGTCGCGCACTCGAACGAAGCGGAGTGGCAGAAGTTCAAGGCCGACCACACCAACGAGGCGATCCTCGACCGCATCGTGGTGGTGAAAGTGCCGTACAACCTGCGGCTGTCGGAAGAGGTGAAGATCTACCAGAAGATCATCCGGCACTCCGACTTCCACGCCCACGTCGCGCCGCATACGCTCGAGTTGGCGTCGATGTTTGCGATCCTCTCGCGGCTCGAGCCGACGGCGAAATGCGATTTGATGACCAAGCTCAAGCTCTACAGCGGCGAGGAGGTCATCGAGAAAGGCCGCACCAAGAAGATCGACGTGCGCGAGTTGCGCGAAGACACCAAGCGCGAGGGCATGAGCGGCATCTCGACGCGCTTCGTCATGAAGGCGCTCGACAACGCCTTGTCGGACAACGTGACGGGCAACTGCATCAACCCGATCAACGTGCGCGAGGCGTTGATCAATATGGTCAAGGAGACCGACCTGCCCGACGACACGCGCAAGCAGTACCTCGAGTTCCTGCAGGATACGCTGCACAAGGAATATCTCGAGCTGCTGGAGAAGGAGATCACCAAGGCGTTCGTCTACTCGTACCAGGAGCAGGCCGAGTCGCTCTTCCAGAACTACCTCGACCATGCCGAAGCCTACGTGAACAAGACCAAGGTCAAGGATCGCAACACCAAGGAAGAGCTCCAGCCCGACGAAGCATTTCTCAAGTCGATCGAAGAGCAGATCGCCATCATAGGCTCCGCGGCGGAGGGCTTCCGGCAGGAAGTCATCGCCTACCTGTGGTCCGCGAGTCGGCGTTCCGTGAAGGTGACCTATCAGAGCTATGAGCCGCTGCGCGAAGCGATCGAGAAGCGCCTGATGACGTCGGTGCGCGACATCAGCCGCATCATTACCAAGGCGCGTACGCGCGACGAGGAGCAGACCGACAAGTACAACGCGATGGTGCAGAACCTCATCGACAACGGTTATTGCCCGAGTTGCGTCGACGTCGTGCTCAAGTACGCGGCGAACAACCTCTGGAAAGACTGAGCATGGAACCGGCGGCGCACCGCACACGCGCCGCCGGTCCGCGTGATTGAGCGATGCCGCCCATCGATAGCGTCTTTCGTCCATTTCGTCCGTCGGACGCCGAGCGCAGCGACCGCGCCGCCGGCGATCGCGCACGCCATCGCGACAAGGTGCGGCAGGCAATCCGCGAGAACATCGCCGATATCCTCGCCGAGGAGTCGATCATCGGAAAGGATCGCGACCGCATCATCAAAGTCCCCATCCGCGGCATCAAAGAGTATCGGTTCATTTACGGGAACGGCTCGCCCGGCGTCGGGACCGGCAATGGACAATCGCAGCCGGGACAGGTCGTCGGCCGGCAGCAAGGCCAGGCGCAGGGGCAACCCGATCGCGCGGGGGATCAGCCGGGCGTCGACTACTACGAGACCGACGTGCGCCTCGACGAGCTGATCGATTTGATGTTCGAGGATCTCGAGCTGCCCGATCTCGAGCGCAAGCGCCTGCGGGAAGTCCCCAGCGACGCCATCGCCAAGCGCAAGGGATACCGACAAGTCGGAATCAGGCAGCGCCTCGACAAACGCCGCACCATGCGAGCGCGCGTCAAGCGCATGCTGACGACGCGCGAGCGCGATCCAGAAGCCGATGCCGAGCGCTTCCCGTTCCACGAGGACGACCTGACGTACAAGCATCTGGTCACCGACGTGCGCGAGGAATCGAATGCCGTCGTGATGTGCCTCATGGACACGTCGGGCTCGATGGACACGATGAAGAAGTACCTGGCGCGCTGCTTCTTTTTCCTGCTGTACCAGTTCATCCGCTCCAAGTATCGCAACGTGGAAATCGTCTTCGTCGCGCACCACACCGAAGCCAAGGAAGTCACCGAGGAGGAGTTCTTCCACAAGGGTGAATCCGGCGGCACGCTCATCTCGTCAGCCTATCAGAAGGCTTTGGAGATCATCACCGAGCGTTATCACCCGACCCTGTGGAACATCTACGCGTTTCACTGCTCCGATGGCGACAACTTCGACACCGACAACAGCGCCGCCCTGCGCACCGCCAAAGAGCTCACCGACGTCTGCAACCTCTTCGGCTACGGCGAGATCAAGCCGATGGGCTCGCGGGCGTATGAGAGCTCGATGCTCAACGTGTTTCGCCGACTCGACGCGGAGAACTTTCAGACCGTGCTGATCGAGCGCAAGGAAGACGTCTGGCCGAGTTTCAAGGCACTGCTCGCCAAGGATCGCGTCAGCGAATCCGCCGCGGGCTGAGCTCGACATGGCGCGCGTCTGGGACGTCAACGACCTCGAGACCTGGGACACGCGCATCCGTGCCCGTGTCGAAGCCTACGGGCTCGATTGTTACCCGCAGGAGTTCGAGCTCTGCGACCACACGCAGATGCTGGCGTACATGGCCTATTCCGGCATGCCGTCGCACTACCCGCACTGGTCGTACGGCAAGTCGTTCGAGAAGTTGAAGACCCTCTACGACCACGGCGTGTCGGGCTTGCCGTACGAGATGGTCATCAACTCCAACCCGGCCTTGGCCTACCTGATGCGCGACAACTCCTTGCTGCTGCAGGTGCTGACCATCGCGCACGTGTACGGGCACAACGACTTCTTCAAGAACAACTTCACCTTCCGCACGACGCGCGCCGAATACACCATCCCGACCTACAAGGCGCACGCGCAGCGCGTCCGTTCATACCAGGAAGATCCGAGCATCGGGCTGGAGCGCGTTGAGACGATCCTCGACGCGGCGCATGCACTGTCGATGCAGTGCCGCCGCAATCTGGCGATCCGCAAACGCAGCGAGGCCGATGCGCGGCAGGCCGCGATTGACGCCGCGCAGCCGCCGGCCGATCCATACCAACGCATTCACCGCCCGCGTGTCAGTGAAGTGCCGGATCTGCGGCGCACACCGATCGAGCCGGACGAGGATCTGCTGCTGTTCGTCCGCGATCACAATCCGTACCTCAGCGAATGGGAGCGCGACCTGCTCACCATCGTGCAGGAGCAGACCCAGTACTTCATCCCGCAGATCGAAACGAAAATCATGAACGAGGGCTGGGCCTCGTACTGGCACAAGCGCATCCTCGACAGCCTGGATCTCGATACCGATCTGCAGCTCGAATTTATCGTCCGCCACAATCAAGTCGTGCGGCCGCACGAGGGCAGCATCAATCCGTACCATCTCGGTCTGCGC
>Ga0265314_10001263_pt1 | contig 28834 bp, 26 predicted proteins | sample 4126metaG_FD_203106 | JGI IMG/M metagenome (GOLD analysis project Ga0265314, IMG submission 203106) | Rhizosphere microbial communities from Carex aquatilis grown in University of Washington, Seatle, WA, United States - 4-1-26 metaG | ecosystem: Host-associated > Plants > Roots > Rhizosphere >... | reverse complement strand
GAACAAAAAAATCTCGCCCCCAACGATGACCCCATCGCCCCCAGCACAAACTCCACCGTCCCAATCAACTCAATTAACCCAATTAACTCAATTACCACCGCGCCGCGTTTCGAAAATCCAAAATGGAAAATCGAAAATCGCATAAGCAATTTCCTCACCCCCTTCCTCCTCGCTCTCCTCCTCTTACGCTCATTTGCAATTCCCCCCGCTTCCCGCGAAAACACCTCTCACCTACTCGGAGCCACCATGCCACGCGATCTCCTTCTCGCCCTCGACCAGGGCACCACTTCCTCCCGCGCCATCCTCTTCGACGCCGGCGGCAACCAGCTCGCCTCCGCACAAAAAGAACTCCGCCAGATCTTCCCCAGGCCCGGCTGGGTCGAACACGATCCACTGGACATCTGGCAAACCCAATTCCAAACCGCGCAAGAAGCCCTCGCCAACTCCAACCGCCCCCCCGCCGACGTCGCCGCCATCGGCATCACCAACCAGCGCGAAACCACCCTCCTCTGGGACAAAAAAACCGGCCAGCCCCTCGCCAACGCCATCGTCTGGCAGGACCGCCGCACCGCCGATTTCTGCCACGCCCTCAAATCCACCCATGCTGATCTGATCCAAAAGAAAACCGGCCTCATCCCCGACGCCTACTTCTCCGCCTCCAAAATCCGCTGGCTCCTCGATAATCTCGCGGGCGCCCGCCGCCGCGCCGAAAATAACGAACTCGCCTTCGGCACCGTCGATTCTTGGTTGTTGTATCAATTAACAGGCGGCCCAAATGGGGGGGGGCATGCGACGGACATCTCCAACGCCTCCCGCACCATGCTCGCGAGCATCCACACCGGCGACTGGGACGAAGAATTGCTCACCCTCTTCCAGATCCCCCGCCAAATCCTGCCAGAAATCCGCCCCTCCTCCGGCCCCTTCGGCGAAACGCATTTATTCGGAAACCCCATCCCCATCACGGGAATCGCCGGCGACCAGCAGTCCGCCCTCTTCGGCCAAAACTGCCTCTCCCCAGGCCTCGCCAAAAACACCTACGGCACCGGCTGCTTCCTCCTAATGAACTGCGGCGAGAGCGCTCCAGCGTCAACGCATCAACTGTTAACGACCATCGCCTGGCAACTGCAATCGAAAATCGAAAATCAAAAATCGAAAATCGTGTACGCCCTCGAAGGCTCCGTCTTCGTCGGCGGCGCCGTCGTCCAATGGCTCCGCGATGGCCTTGGTATCATCAAGAGCGCCGGCGAAATCGAGCCCCTCGCAAAATCCGTCCCCGATTCCGGCGGCGTCTATCTCGTCCCCGCCTTCGCCGGCCTCGGTGCACCCCACTGGGATCAGTACGCCCGCGGCACCATCGCCGGCATCACCCGCGGAACCACCGCCGCCCATATCGCCCGCGCCGCCCTCGAATCCATCGCCTTCCAGGTCTCCGACCTCCTCGACGTCATGCGCTCCGACACCACCGCCCCCATCCAACAGCTCCGCGTAGACGGCGGCGCCTCCTCGAACAATCTCCTCCTGCAATTCCAGGCCGATCTCCTCCGCGTCCCAGTCATCCGCCCAAAAATCACCGAAACCACCGCGCTGGGCGCCGCCCTCCTCGCAGGCCTGGGCTCCGGCCTGATCAAATCCCCCGCCGATCTCGCCCCGCTCTGGAAAGCGGATGCCGAGTTTCACCCCAAAATGTCCCTTGATGAAACCGCCCACCGCAAAAAGCGCTGGTCCGCGGCGCTCGAGCGCTCCCGCGAATGGGAGGAGCCCGCGGGATGATGTGCCGTTGCTCCTGGGCATCAAGGCGTCTTGGCATGTTTCCAAAACGCAACACGCCCGCACACCCCGCACTTACCGCCGCTTTGCCAACCGCAGCATAAAACCATGTAAATAAAATACTTACAAATATTCGCCGCGCCGCTAAGTCACGCCTAAGCCCGCAGCATCCCCTTTGCTTTACATCCGGCAGCCCACAAACCAGAAGGTGGAACCATGACCGTGGCTATAAACCAATTCGTCACCCGCCGAAAGCTCAAGGTGGCGTTGCTCACGCTGATCCTCTTCGCCGCCATGTGCTGATCGCCGCGGTCAATCCCCCGCCTCGCGGCGCCTCGCCAGAATTTCAAATCGATGTGACACCGCAACAAATCCCATTTTGCGGGCGATTTCCTCGCGCAATTTCACCGCCAGATCGGAAGAAAACGGAATGATTTTTCCGGTCTCAAGATCGACGAGGTGATCGTGCGCGTCGGCGGCGTTGACGTAATCGTAGAGCGCCTGCTTGCCGCCGCCGGCGAGGCCGAAGTGAACCTGCTTGAGCAGGCCCGCTTCCAGAAGGTGCTTGATGGTGCGGTAGATGGTGGCCTTGGAGACGCGGACTTCCCGCTCGCGGAGTTCGAGCAAAAGTTCCTCAGCTTCAAAGGGGCGGCCGAAGTGCTGGACCGCGGCCAGGACGGCAGCGCGCTCGCCGGTGAATTTGAGGCGGCGATCCTTGAGGAATGCACGGAAAAGCTGCTCGGGCGAATCCATGGAATGCATAATCGGGGGCGGTGGGAGTGGCGTCAATTGTCCGGGGAATGGCGGCCTGTAGGACTGCGGCCCGCAGACGCCGGTTGAGGGGGTTCGCGGGCGCCGATAGAATGCCGTCCGGCAAAAAAAGAGGAGGAAACGATGCACATCCGACGGATGTTGGTAGCGGCGGCGATTTTGAATGCGATCACGACGGGCGGCCTGAGGGCGCGGGCGGAGGACACACCGGCGGCGTGGAAGGTGGAGGCCGACGCGGCGGCGAACAATACGGTCGCGGCTCCGGGGGGTGCGGCGGCGACTACCGGAACAGCTTTGGATCCTTATCGGGGCAGGGCGCCGCTGGCGCTCGCGACGACGTCGCCATTTTTCAACACGCTGACGCTTCCGAGCCCGCCGTCGAAGTATGCGCTGCTGAGCGGCGGGACGGGTTATGAACTCTGGAACCTCAAGACCGGAGCGAAGGAAAAATTGAACGGCCCGCGGATCGCGGCGCGCGAACTGGTCCTCTCGCAGGACGGGCAATATGCGGCGGGCATGGCGGATGCACGCTCGAACGGCGCGGATATATTTTCGTTGCGCACCGACAAGGTGGTTTCGCACATCACGCTCAATGGACGGGTGGAAAGGATTCTTGGATTTGCGGGCTCATCCAAGCTGGCGCTGACGATGGCGGAGCCCCAGGCTTCGCTGGCGATTTTTAATGTCAGTGACGGCAGCACGGTGGGGACGGTTCCGCTGGACGGAAAGATCTCCGGCGAGGCGTTTTCGCCCAACGGCAAATACCTGGCCCTGGTTACAGGCGGGCTCGGCAAGGCCGACGCGGTGAGCATGATCGATGCCGTTCACGGCAAATCAGCGGGTGTGATCCACCTGACGCAGGAGGCGAACCGGCCGATGAGCCTCGGAACGTTTGCCGGTTTTTCTCCCGATGGACGAGAGCTGGCGATCGTCAGGCAATATCCGGGGATACATGCGACGACCCAGACAACGATTATTTCGGCGACCACGGGAGCGGTGATCCTCGAAAAATCCGCGGAAGAGGAGTCGGCGGGCCTTCCGGCGGCACGAAATGGCAGTGAGCCGGTGCTGTGGAGCCCGGACGCGGCCCACCTGATCGCGGGGGTGAGCGTGATCGACCGGGCGACGCTGTCGGTCGGCGAGAATCTCGCGTCGGGGGCGGATGCTTTTAATATCCTGGGCGTGCGGTGGGCTGATCCGTCGAATATCGTTCTCTTCGAGCGGCAGGGGACGTCGATCAAGACGACGATGCACACGCTGGGAAAGAAGGGTGACGATGTCGCGGCCGGCGGAACGGCCACACGACCGGGGGCGCATCCGGCCGCCGGGCCGGAAGCTGAGAAGCCTGAGGCGGCAGTGGAGGACGTTTCGGGAGCGCCGGTGGTCACTATGAGCGGGGCGAAGGGAATAGCGCTCGCGGAGGCGCCCGGAGGGGAGCTGGCGCTGCCGGCGATGGTCGGGGAAAAGGGGAAACTGATGGCCGACATGTGGCATGTTGCGGATATGGAGAATGCGGAATTCGGCGAGCGGGTGGCAATCGATCGGCTGATGTTCACCGGCGAAGAGGCGCACCTGATGTTTGTCGAAGAAAGCCTGGGCAGCATCAGCCAGCACCGCAAGCGGACGCTGATTCAGCGGTTTGACCTCGTATCGGGCTCGGCGGGGCCGACGCTTTCGGTGGATGGCGACGTGGCGGCGGCGGATGTTTCGCCCACGGGGAACACGATTGCCTTGCTGGCGGGGGAAAAGAAAGACACGGTGAAGATTTACCGTTTCAAGGATCGGGCATACAAGCTGGATGATGCACACGGGGAGTTTCATCCGTTTGGCGTGGCGGAGGCGGGTGGCAACCTCCCGGGAAACACGCCCAATGCGGTGGGCGCGGCGGAGCTTGTGGATGACACGCATCTGCTGGCGATGAGTTCGCAGGGGAAACTGGTGCTGGTGGACCTGCAGAATTTGAGCGCCGTGTGGACGGCGGACAAGGCGGTACAGCGCCGGGGGCTGGGCGTTTCTCAACCAGGGCCGGCGCTCTCACCGGATCACACGGTGGCGGCGATTTGTCTGGGCAGCGGGACGGTGTTTGTCGACGCGCTCACGGGCAAGGCGCTGGGGAAACTCGAAGCGCCGGAGAATGCGACGCCTGAATTCGGCGTGTTCTCCCAGGATGCAACGCGACTGGCGGTGGCTTCGCAGCGCGGGCAGGAGATGATCCTGAGCGTGTACGATCTCAAGACCGGGAAGCGGGTGGCGGAGGGTGCGGCTTCGCTGAATCCGGGCGGGTTTGGCGCGCGCGAGGAGTGGCTGTGGTTTCTCTCACCGGATTTTGTGATGACCAGCAGGGGTGATGTTTTCAGCGTGAAGCGCGGGGCGCCGGTGTGGCGGTATGCCGTGCCGGCGGTGAGTTTCGGCTCGATGCAACCGGCGCGACGGTTTGTGTATCCGGCGAGCGAATCGCGGCCGATGGCTCCCCTGGGACGAGGCGCCCGCGGCGGGATGCCCACGGGCCCATCGACGGCGCTGCAGGAGGTCGTCAGCGCGCAGCTTCCGCATGCGGAAGTGACGAAGGTGGCGGCGAAATCAGATGATGAACTGTATGTGTGGCATCCGCACATGAGCGTGAAGCTGGATGTGACGGTGACCGGAGATGAGGCGTTCAAACAGGCGCAACTGGAGATATGGAAGAAGGATTTTGAGGCGGAGGGGTTTACGGTGGACGGCGATTCGCCCAATGTGCTGCACGCGAATTCCTTTTTGATGGCGGGGCCGGCGACGACCTACCAGGGCAACCGCGGGGAGTCGTTCAGCGTCAGCCGGAACCTGGTGGGGTATACGATGTCGCTGAACGTCGGAGGGAAGGACCTGTGGCAGGTGACGTTTGACAAGCCGCCGGCAAACTCGTTGGCGCCGATGGTAGTGATGCTGTCGGTAAAGCCGGGGGAGAGCGCCCAACAGGCGGCGGACCGGGAGAACCCGCCGCTGACCCAGGCGAGCCAGGTTATTTTGCCGCCGGCGTTTATCGCGCGGGAGGGGGAGATTGGGACGACGATGCTGGGGCCGAAGGGGCCGGAGACCACGCCGGGGGCAGGCCGGGGGGATCTGCCGACGCGCGGAGCGGGGCCGGGGCGGGGGCCATTGCGTGGGAACGAGCCTACGCGAGGCGCAGTTCCGGGACCGGCACCGGGCAGGAACGGGGGACTGTTCCCCGGGGGATGAAGGTTTCAATTGACGTGCCGTTAATTCTTGTTGGAGGCAATGATTGGTTGGATATGAACCTGGCCCCGGTCAATGACATCGATCTGAAGCCGCGTACCTCGGAGGCGAGACATTCCCAGGAGAGGCGTTCCGCTCACTTCGGTGACGAGAATGCGCTGCCATCCTCCAAGCCAGAACAGGTCGGCGGCGAAGACGCGCGTGGCTTTTTCGGAGCCGTCGGCGAGGGAGTAGCGGCCGGCAAAGCGAAAGCGCAAACCAAGTGCGGCAATGACATCTCCAGGAAGCGTCAGGGCTCCATTGAAGCCTGTATCTACGACGGTCTCAATTTCGGCGACCGTTTGGCGCGGACCGCGAAGACGCAGGCTCACCAGTGCGTTTCCCAGGCCGTCGACGTTTCCCACAATTGGCGACTGTCGGACATATCAACCTATGCGGCCCAATGTGCGCAAGCCGATCTTTGCAGCGTAGAATGAAGCTCCAGGGTTTTTCGCTTCGGCGCGGTCTGCAGCTGCCATCTGGTCGGGATCGACTTCATAGGCACCGGTCTGGACGTCGATCACCACAAATTCGCCGAGATGCAGGGGCTCGAGCAGGACGCGAAGGCGCTCATTGTAAATGCGGGTTCCTTCGCTGACGATGTGGTCGAGATGGTTCTGTGGCGTGTCCATTTCTCTATTATGGTCCCTGGAAGGCCTGATTTCCAAGAACAAAGTTGTGCGCTGGCCTTGATGATGGCGCGCGTCCGATGGCCATAAAAAACAACCCCTGACTTGCGCCAGGGGTTGCTCGATTTTTGCGATGAGGTGGGAGGAGTTATCCCTTCATCTTCTCGGCCTTGGCGGCGGCTTCTTCCACCGCGCCGACGTACATGAAGGCGCCTTCGGGGAGGTGGTCCCATTTTCCTTCGGCGATTTCGCGGCAGCTGCGGATGGTGTCGGCAAGCTTGACGTTGGAGCCTTCGACGCCGGTGAAAACCTGGGCGACGTAGAAGGGCTGGGAGAAGAAGCGTTCGAGCTTGCGGGCGCGGGAGACGGTGAGCTTGTCCTCTTCGGAGAGTTCATCGACGCCGAGAATGGCGATGATGTCCTGGAGGTCTTTGTAACGCTGAATGGTGCGTTTCACCTTCTGCGCCACGTCGTAATGTTCGTTGCCGAGGATGGAGGGATCCATGATGCGGCTGTTGGATTCCAGCGGATCGACGGCGGGGTAGATGCCCTTTTCGGCGATGCCGCGGGAGAGCACGGTGAAGGCGTCCAGGTGGGTGAAGGCGGTTGCCGGGGCGGGATCGGTGAGATCGTCGGCGGGGACGTAGATGGCCTGCACGGAGGTGACGGCGCCCTTGTTGGTGGAGGTGATGCGTTCCTGGAGCTCGCCCATCTCGGTGCCGAGGGTGGGCTGGTAACCGACGGCGCTTGGCATACGGCCAAGGAGCGCGGAGACTTCGGAACCGGCCTGGGTGAAGCGGAAGATGTTGTCGATGAAGAGGAGCACGTCGGCACCGCTCTGGTCGCGGAAATATTCGGCCATGGTGAGGGCGGTGAGGGCGACGCGGAGACGGGAGCCGGGCGGTTCGTTCATCTGGCCGAAGACCATGACGGTCTGGTCGATGACGTGCTTGCCGGTTTTGCCGATTTCGGCCTCGCTCATTTCGAGCCAGAGGTCGTTGCCTTCGCGGGTGCGTTCGCCGACGCCGGCGAAGCAGGAGTAGCCGGAGTGGAACTGGGCGAGGCGTGCGATGAGTTCCTGGATGACGACGGTTTTGCCGACGCCGGCACCGCCGAAGAGGCCGGTCTTTCCGCCGCGGACGTAGGGGGCGAGAAGGTCGATGACCTTGATGCCGGTCTCGAAGATTTTGGTTTTGGGCTCGAGGTTTTTGAAGAGAGGCGGGTCCTGGTGAATGGCGCGGGTGGCCTTGGCGTTCACGGGGCCTTTTTTGTCGATGGCTTCGCCGAGGAGGTTGAAGACGCGGCCGAGGGTTTCAACGCCGACGGGGACGGTGACGGCTGCGCCGGTGTCGATGACTTCCATGCCGCGGGCGAGGCCGTCGGTGGAGCCCAGCGCGACGGCGCGGACGCGACCGCCACCGAGGTGTTGTTGAACCTCGCCGGTGAGGTGGATCTTGATGCCGCGGCCGTCGTTGTCGATTTTGACGGCGTTATAGATTGCGGGAAGGTGGTCCTCGGGAAATTCCGCGTCGAACGTGGACCCGATGACCTGGGTGATGGTGCCGGTGGTTGCCATTGAGTGCTCCAATGAGAAAACGCGGTTCTACGAACCGCGGCTAAACGGTCGTACTGTTATTTGAGTGCCTCGACGCCGCCCATGAGTTCAGAGAGTTCGCTGGTGATCTGGGACTGGCGGGCGCGGTTGTAATCCTGGGTGAGTTTTTTGCCCATCTTGTCGGCGTTGTCGGTGGCGGCTTTCATGGCGACCATGCGGGCGATCTGCTCGCTGACGGCGGCTTCGATGAAGGCCTGGAAAATGGTGATCTTGACGACAGTGGGGATGAGTTCTTCAAGCAGGGCATGGGCGCTGGGGAGAAAATCGTAGGTGATGGCCATGGCTTTTTCGCCGGAGGCGTTTGGGGCCGGGGCTTCGGCAATGCCGGAGAGGGGGAGGACATCGACGACGGCGGGTTTCTGCTGGCCGGCGCTGATGAAACGCATGTAGACGAGTTTAAGGCCGGCGATTTTGCCTTCCTGGTAGGCCTTCATGTAGGCGTCGGCGAGGGGTTCGATTTCGGTGAACTTGGGGTTGTCGCCGAGGGTGGAATAGGTCTGGGCCATGGGCCGCTTGAGGAAGCGGAAAAAGGCGCTGCCTTTTTTGCCGCTGACGGAGAGTTCGGTCGGGGCACCGGCGGCTTCGATATCCTTGAGGGTGTTATTGGCGAGGCGGAGCACGTTGCCGTTGTATCCACCGGCGAGGCCACGGTTGGAAGTGACGACGAGGACGGCAATTTTGGCGCCGGCGCCTTTTTGAGGCTCGCGGAGGAGGGGATGTTCAACGGATTCGCCGCCGGCCTTCAGGGCCTGGACGGCGCTGGCGACGAGCTCGCCGATTTTTTTGACGTAGGGCTTGGTGCCGACGGCGCGTTTGTAGGCCTTCTGGTAGCGCGAGGTGGCGATCATCTGCATCACTTTCGTGATCTTCTTGATATTTCGCACCGCCTTGCGGCGTTTGATAATGATGCGTGCGCGTGCCATGAATCCTCAACTCTGAAAAACGCGTCGCGTTGCGACGGAGTGAAAATCAATCCTCAAACGGGCAGCCGATCAGGCGGCACCTTTTTTGCCCACCTGGGTAATGTTGTTGAAGTTTTTGAGAAGCTCCACAAGTTTGGCCTCGATCTCGGGTGTCAGGTCTTTCTTGGCCTGCATTTCCTTCCTGAGGTCGGCGCCGGCGCTGCTTGCGTATTCGAGGAATTCCTTTTCCCAGGCGAGGACATTGTCCTTGGGGATGGCGTCGAGGAAGCCCTGGGAACCGGCGTAGATGACCATCACTTCGTCGACGACGTCCATGGGGACATATTGGGGCTGCTTGAGAAGTTCGACCATGCGTGCGCCGCGATCGAGCTGGCGCTGGGTGGCGGGTTCAAGCTCGGTGCCGAGCTGGGCGAAGGCTTCGAGTTCGCGATAGGCGGCGAGATCGAGACGCAGCGAGGCGGCGACCTTTTTGTGCTTCATGGCTTTGATCTGGGCGGAGCCACCGACGCGGGAGACGGAGATGCCGACGTTGATGGCGGGGCGGATTCCGGCGGCGAAGAGGTCAGGTTCGAGATAAATCTGGCCGTCGGTGATGGAGATCACGTTGGTTGGAATGTATGCGGAGACTTCGCCTTCCTGGGTTTCGATGACGGGGAGCGCGGTGAGGGAGCCGCCGCCGTTTTCGTTGGAGAGTTTGCAGGCGCGTTCGAGGAGGCGGCTGTGGAGATAGAACACGTCGCCGGGGTAGGCTTCGCGGCCGGGCGGGCGGCGGAGGAGGAGCGAAAGCTGGCGATAGGCCTGGGCCTGCTTGGAGAGGTCATCGTAGATGCAGAGGACGTGCTTGCCCTGCCACATGAAGTATTCGCCCATGGCGCAACCGGCGTAGGGGGCGATGTATTGGAGCGGGGCGGGATCGGAGGCGCCGGCGGAGACGACGATGGTGTAATCCATGGCGCCGTTGCGGCGGAGGTTGTCGACGACGCCGGCGACGGTGGATTCCTTGGTGCCGACGGCGACGTAGATGCAGATGACGGCGTCGGGGGTGCCCCAGAAGCGTTTCTGATTGATGATGGTGTCGATGGCGATGGCGGTTTTGCCGGTTTTGCGGTCGCCGATGATGAGTTCGCGCTGGCCGCGGCCGATGGGGATCATGGCGTCGATGGCTTTGACGCCGGTCTGGAGGGGCTGTTTGACGGGCTGACGGTCGGCGATGCCGGGGGCGATGATATCGACCTTGCGGCGTTCGGCGGCCTGGATGGCGGGGCCACCGTCGAGGGGTTCGCCGAGGGGGTTGACGACGCGGCCGAGGAGGGATTCACCTACGGGAACGCTGAGGAGTTCGCCGGTGGTGCGGACGGTGTCGCCTTCCTTGAGCTGTTTGTAATCGCCGAGGATGACGGCGCCGACGGTCTCTTCTTCGAGGTTGAAGACCTGGCCGAAGATGCCGTTGGGGAACGCGAGCATTTCGCCGGCCATGGCGCCGCGGAGGCCGTAGATGCGGGCGATGCCGTCGCCGACTTCGATCACCTTGCCGACCTGGGTGACATCCATCTGGGACTGGTATTGGGAGATTTCCTGCTGGATGACGGAGGTGATTTCATCAATCTTGAATTTCATCGTCTGCCCTTAGTTTGCCTGGATTCCTTGAGAGTTTTTTGATTCACGGTTAAGCGATGGCGGCCTGCATGTTGATATTGCCGCCGCGTTTGAGCTGTACTTCCATTTTGTTGAGCTGGGTGGCGACGCTGGCGTCCATGAGGGTGTCGCCGATCAGCAGCATGACGCCGCCGATGAGTTTGGGATCGATCTTCACTTTCATGTCCACCTTTTTACCCATGGTGCGGCCGACGGTTTCGCTGATGCGGTTGAGGGTGTCGGCGGGGAGTTCGGTGGCGCTGGTGAGTTCGGCCTCGATATGGCCGGACATTTTCTTGAGGATGCCGTCATAAGCCTGGACAAAGCCGGGGAGGAACATCATGCGGTCGCGGCGGGAGATGCTTTTGAGAGCATTGAGGACGAGGGGATGGACGCGGCCGTCGCCGAAGATTTTCTGCAGGGATGCGAGGCGTTCCTCTTCACCGATGGTGAGGGCCTGGGTGAAGGCGAGGAAGGCCTTGTTGTCGCGCAGCAGTTGTGCGAGGCCGTGGATGTCCTCGGAGACTTCGGCAAGCACGTTCTGCTTCTGGGCCTCATTGATGAGGGCCTGGGCGTAGACGGCGCCGATGGCTTCGATCTGGAATTCGTTGTCGGGCATGTGGTGTTGCGAAGTTAATTGGGTTAATTGGGTTTATTGAGTTAATTAGGACTTCGGTTACAGCATTGGGAAGCGAAGTCCCAATTAACTCAATTAACTTATTTAACTCAATTAACCAGCGACTCCTTTCAATTCTTTTTGGCCAGTTCGGCGAGGGACTCATCGACGAGGCGCTGCTGGTCGTCGACGGTGACGCTGCGCTGCAGGATTTTGCGTGCGACCGCGGTGCCGAGCTCGGCGGCGTGGGTGTTGATTTCAGCGAGGGCCTGCTGCTTGGCAGCGCCGATTTCGCGGAGGGTGCGGTCCTTGAGGGCGGTGCTTTCGGTTTCGGCCTGGGCGCGGATGGTGTCGGCGACCTTTTGGGCATCGGCCTTGGCCTGCTGGAGCTGCTGTGCGGACTGGCGCTGGGCTTCGGCCATGCGGGCCTCAAGCTCGCGGGTGGTCCGTTCGGCTTCTTCCTTGGCCCTCTTGGCGGCTTCGATCGAGTCGCGGATGGCGCGCTCGCGGTCCTTGAGGCCGCCCATGATGGGCTTCCACGCGGTGACGCGGAGGATGGCGAGCAGGACGACGAAGATAATGATGGTGAAGAGTGCGGTTCCAAGGTCGGGCTGGAGAAGGCTGGGCTGGGCAGCTTCCTTGCCCTCCTCGCCGGTGCCGGGAGCCGTGGCCGTGACGGTCGGGGTTCCCTCCTGAGCCTGAACGCGCGGGGTGATCGCAAAGATCGCCCCGAGCATGAGGAGGACCAGGAACAGGGTACGGAGCATCGATTGTCGCAAACTACGCATGTCACATATACCGAATAAAGAGGCCAGCGCCGGCGAAAGGCTCGCCGGCGCATGAAGGGTTACGCCTGGAGATTACGACAAGGGGAGCTTCACCCACACGAGGATGCCGACGACGATGAGGAACAGCGCGATGCCTTCGATCAGCGCGGCGGCGATGATCATGTTCGTGCTGATGCGGCCGGCGGCTTCAGGCTGACGGGCGATGGCTTCGACGGCCGAGCCGCCGATGTTGCCGATGCCGCGACCCGCGCCAGCGACGCCGATGCCGGCGCCGACAACCGCTCCACCCAGACCGATGCCGGCACCAAGGCTGGTGGCATCCGCCAAAAGAGGAAGTAACATGAGAGTCTCCTGCCCCGGAGGGGCGTGTTGGGTTCCGGCTCGCAATTGCTTCCCGGAAACCCGATAAAAAACCTTCCGACATTCGCGAGGGGCTTAGGCGTCGGCGACCGGCCCAATGTATAAAGAGCGGGGAGTGTGGGGCCAAGGGCCTGCCGTCCCCGGTTCTTCCAAACCGTTAATGCTCCGGCGAGACGGCCGTCGCGAGAAAGAGCGTCGTCAGCAGCGTGAAGATAAAGGCCTGCAGGAACGCCACGAACACTTCCAGGATGCTGAACGCCCCGGCCACCGCAACCACCACCGCCCCGATAGCGAGTTTGGCCGCGAGAAGGTTGGAGAGGAAGATCAACATCACGAATGAGCCGAGGACGAGGTGCCCGGCGACCATGTTGGCAAAGAGACGAATGCAGAGGGAGAAAGGTTTCACCAGGGCGCCGATTACTTCCAGCACAAACATCAGGGGCCAGAGCGCCAGGGGCACCGGCGGGACGAGGTTCTTGATGTAATCAAGGGTGCCGGCGAAAAGGGCGACCGGGAAGGGCTTTCCTTGCGCGACGGCATGGGGCCCGTGGGCGTAGTGCAGTCCGTGGGCGTGGTCATGGCCATCGCCGGGCTTGTGGTCGATCTTGATGTCGGAATTTTCGAGGCCTTCGGAGCCGACGATTCCGCCATGGCCGTGGGGCGGGAGGTGATCGTGGCCGGTGTGATGGGGGTCGAGCGAGGGGTCCATCTTGATGCGGATCTGCTGGGTGATGCCCGAGACGTGGAACATGATGAAGGCCATGATGGCCATCGCCGCGGTGACGTTGACGTTACCGGTCGCACCGCCGCCGAAGGTGGGGATATGGGTCCCGCCTTTTCCGTTGATCAGTTCGATGATCTCATTGATCGGGATCATTCCCAGGAGGTTGCAGAAGAGGATGAAGAAAAAGACCGTCCAGAGGAAGGGGGCGAAGCGGTCGGTGTTGTCGCCGAGGGCGGGCTGGAAGACATCCGTGCGGAGGTAGCTGACAATCGCCTCGAAGAAATTGCGGATGCCGGTCGGGACTACTTCCCTGCGGGATTTGGCACCGACATAAGAGAAAACAATGATCAGGAGGACGGCCGCGATAATTTCCATCGCCATGTGGCTGGTAAACCAGACCGGCTGTCCGAAGAGGCGGAACAGCGGGGGCGTGAGCCGGCGAGGGAGGACATGCTCCAGCATGTTGGGGGATTCGGTCGCAGCGAGCAGGTATGAAGCCATCATCATGTGCAAAGGTTTTCCGCAAATCCCGCCTGGCGGGTCAAAGGATCGGTTTTCGCCTGAAGCAAAGGGCCACTATCAGAATCGAGGCGGCACATTTCGTCAACTGCCGTTGGGCGCTGTTTTCCCGCGATTCATCCATGGCGCACCACCCACGCGGTGGCGCTGCTCTCGGCGATCAGGAGTGCGACATAACAGCCGGCCGTCCAGAGCGCCAAGGGCGCAGCGGAGAGCTTCCATCCGGGTCCAAGGGCGAGCACCAGGCCCAGGACCAGCAGCATCATGCGAAGGACTGTGGCCACCATGGTCAGCCGCACAATTGCGATGGCCCCGTGGCCCATCCAGACCAGCATCGGAAGCACCGCCAGGAGTCCGGCGACCAGGCTGATTACCGCGGCGGCCCACATCTCGCGCTCGTGGCCGGTCCAATTGAACGAATGTGTCACCACCATCCCCATCACCACCACAACTGCAATGCCCAGCGGTCCTGAGCAGAGCATGACGACTCGCGAAACCGGAAGGCGGCGCAATCCCGGCAATGGAACGGGAGCGTCCTTTGACGGCGCTTCGATGGGAGAAGTCAGAGTTGCGTTTGGCTCAGTCATGGGACGGTGCAGCACCTATCTCGTGAGCTTGAGGGCTTCTTTGATCAGCAGGTACAACCCGCCGATCATGCCGATCAGGGTCAACACCAGGAGGCCCCAGGGGGACCAGCCGAATTCGCGGTCGAGGAGGTACCCCATGCCCGCGAAGATCAGCGTTGTGGCCACCAGCTGCAGGCCCATGCCCGCCATATTCCAGGGGGATTTTTCCTGGCCGGGGGCGGGGGTCAGCGGCAGCTCAAGGCCAGTGGAGCGCTGGGCGAGGCGGGCGATGAATCCCTGATCGCCCGCGGGGTTTTCCGGAATTTCCGGAATTTCGGGCCCATTGTGACCTTTTGGGGGCTCCGTGGCCATGGTGAAAACCTTGAGAAGAGAGATTGTACCTTAATTCACAAACATTTCAAGGGGCTTGGAATCTTTGGCGCAGTTAGCAATTCGGTGTTGTGCGGACCCCTTTTTTCGGCCCTGTTCTCCATCTTAACACCTTTGCTCATTATAAGCTTGCAGCGGCGGCAGCCAACGCCGACGATGCATCACGCGAAGGCGGTGCGCCGGAGCGGTATTTCATGTCTGCCCTGCAGGAACCAGTTGCGGAACGCGCTCGCCCGGTGGCGACGCCACTCGAAGCAGTTCCACAGCCCAATCCCGAATCACATGATGCGCCGATCAGCCTCGCGGATCTGGCGGTGGCGCTGCTGGCGCTCGTGGGGATTCTGGTTCATCTGCCGCTGCGCTTTTGGCATGCGTCCCAGCTTGTTCAGGATATACCGCTGCTGTGCGTGCTGATCGTCGGGGGCGGGGCGCTGGTTGTGCAACTGGCCTGGCGCGTGGTGCAGGGGAAGTTTGGATCGGATCTGCTGGCGGGGATTTCAATCGTTGCCTCGGCGTGCCTGAACGAATATCTCGCGGGGGCGATCGTGGTGCTGATGCTCTCGGGGGGGCAGGCGCTCGAGGCGTATGCGGTGCGGCGCGCGTCGTCGCTGCTCAAGACGCTGGCCCGGCGCATGCCGACGATTGCGCACCGGAGGGTCGATAGCGACTTGCAGGATATTGCAGTCGAGAAAATTGTCCCCGGGGATTTTATTGTCGTGCTGCCGCATGAAACGTGTCCGGCGGATGGCACGGTGCTGGAGGGGAACGGTGCGATGGACGAATCGTATCTCACGGGGGAGCCGTATCGGGTGCCCAAGGCGCCGGGGTCGGAGGTGCTTTCGGGTGCGGTGAACGGGGAGTCGGCGCTGGTACTGCAGGTATCGCGGCGACCGGCGGATTCGCGCTATGCGCGGATCATGCGGGTGATGCGGGATGCCGAGCAGGAGCGGCCACGGATGCGGCGGCTGGCGGATCGGCTGGGCGCGTGGTACACGCCGACGGCGGTGGGGGTGGCGATCGGCGCGTGGGCAGTTTCGGCGAATGCCCACCGGTTCCTCGCGGTGCTGGTGGTGGCGACGCCGTGCCCGCTGCTGATTGCGATCCCGGTGGCGATCATGGGGACAATTTCGCTGGCGGCGCGGCGGGGGATTGTGATCCGCGACCCGGCGGTGCTGGAGCGGCTGACGACCTGCCAGACGGTGTTTTTTGATAAGACCGGGACGCTGACGTACGGGCGGCCCCAGCTGGTGGAGGTGCTGCCGGCCGCGGGGATGGAGGCGGATGAGATTTTGCCGCTGGTGGCGGGGCTGGAGCAGTATTCGCGGCATCCCTTGGCGCGGGCGATACAGGAATACACGGCGGCGCATGGGATTCCGCTGGTGCCGGCGACGGATGTTTCGGAGCAGCCTGGGCGGGGACTGACCGGTTCATTGAACGATCACCGCGTGACGGTGACCGGGCGCGACAAGGTTCCGGAGGAAATGCTGGCGCGGCTTTTGCCGAATGCCGGCGGGCTTGAATGCATCGTGTTGATTGACGGGCGGTATGCGGCGACGCTGCGCTTTGAGGATGAGGCGCGGCCGGAGGTGAAATTGTTTGTGATGCACCTGGGCCCGCGGCACCGGGTGACGCGGACGATTCTGCTGACCGGGGACCAGGAGACCGAGGCGCGGCGGGTGGCGGGGTATACGGGGATCACGGAGGTTTACGCGGGGAAATCGCCTGAGGAGAAGCTGGAAATCGTGCGCGAGGCGACCCGGAGCACGACGACGCTTTACCTGGGGGATGGCGTGAACGACGCCCCGGCGATGCTGGCGGCGACGGCGGCGGTGGCGTTCGGCACGGCGTACGATGTGACTTCGGAGGCGGCGGGGGCGGTGATTCTGGAACCTTCGCTGGAGAAGCTCGACGAGCTGCTGCATATCGCGCGGCACTTGCGGGCGGTGGCGCTGACGGCGGCGGGCGGGGGGATGGCGCTGAGCCTGATAGCGGTGGGATTTGCGGCGGCGGGGATGTTGCCGCCGATCGCGGGGGCGATGCTTCAGGAATTTATTGATCTGGCGGCGGTTCTTTATGCGCTGCGCGCGGCGGTGCCGCCCAAATCGATTTCTGATCTTTCCGATTGAAACCCGGTTCCGTCATCCTTCGAGTTTGCGTACGTAGTGTCCGCGGAACTGGTCGGCGGGGTATTTTTTGCGGTTTTTTTCCATTTTGGCGGCGATGGTTTGGGCGATGTCGAAGTCCATGGCATTGGCGAGTGAGACGCAGTACATGAGGACGTCGGCCATCTCCTCGCCGACGTGGCGGCGGAAATCCGGGTCGTCTTTGCAGCGTGTGGCGGCTTCTTCGGGGGTGAGCCATTGGAAGAGTTCGAGGAGTTCGCCGGCTTCGACAGCGACGCTGGCGGCGAGGTTGCGCGGCTGGTGGTATTTTTGCCAATCGCGCTCGCGGAGGAATTGCCGCATGAGTTGTTTGAGCCAGGCGATGGGGACTTTCCGGTCGCGCAGGGCTTTGGAGGTGGGCCGGATTTTGGGTGATTTTTTGGCCATGGGTTGATTATTCCTTGAGGCCGTATTCTTTGATCTTGCGGTAGAGGGTGCGTTCACCGATGCCGAGGATTTTGGCGGCCTGCTCGCGGTTGCCGTGGACGGAGGCGAGGGTGTCTTCGATGGCCTTCTTTTCGAGTGCGGCGAGGTTCATGCCGGCGAAGGAGGACGTGTGGGCGAGGGCGGTGGTGCCCGGCGAGATCGGGACGATCGCGGTGGAGGTGGAAAGGCCCGCATGGGCGGGCTCGCCGGAGATATCGGGGGGGAGATCGGCCATGGTGAGGCGGGGGCCGGAGGCGAGGACGATCATGTTTTCGATGGTGTTTTCAAGTTCGCGGACGTTGCCGGGCCAGTTGTAGGCGACGAGGGCGTTGCGGGCGTCGGCGTCGATGCCCTCGACGTGTTTGCCAAGTTTTTCGGCGCTGCGCTCGATGACGTGGTTGATCAGGAGCGGGATATCCTCGCGGCGTTCGCGGAGCGGGGGGAGTTCGACCACCGCGGCGCGGATGCGGAAATACAAATCCTCGCGGAAAGTTTTGTCCTTGAGGGCCTGGTTGAGGTCTTTGTTGGTCGCGGCGAGGAAGCGCACGTCGACCTTGATGGGGTCGTTGGAACCGAGGCGGGTGATTTCGCGGTCCTGCAGGACGCGCAGGAGCTTGGCCTGCATGGCCAGGGGCATGTCGCCGATTTCGTCGAGGAAGAGGGTTCCCTTGTCGGCATATTCGAAGCGGCCTTCGCGGTCGCCGCGGGCGTCGGTGAAGGCGCCGCGCACGTGTCCGAAGAGCTCGTCTTCGAGGGTTGATTCATTGAGGCCGGCGCAGTTGAGGGCGACGAAGCGCTGGCCGGCGCGGCGGGAATTCTGATGGAGCGCGCGGGCGACGAGTTCCTTGCCGGTGCCGTTTTCGCCGAGGATCAGGACACTGATGTCGGTTGGGGCGAGCTGGCCGATGCGCTGGAGGATGCGGCGCATGGGCTGGGATTGCCCGATGATGCCGCCTTCGCCCTGGAGGCCGAAGCGGACGTCGAGGGCCCGGCCGAGTTCCTGGGCGCGACGTGCGAGGAGAATTTTTTCAGTGGCGCGGCGGACCTGGGCGCGGATGACCTCGAGATCGAGCGGCTTCTGAATGAAGTCATAGGCGCCGCGGCGCATCGCTTCGACGGCGGTGGAGACATCGCCGTGGCCGGTGACGACGATGACCTCGGTGCCGGGGCGGGTTTTGCGGACGAATTCGAGAAGCTCGAAGCCGTCGCTGGCGGTGTCCATGCGGAGGTCGGTGACGACGAGGTCAAAATCGTCGGCCGTGAAAAAGCGCTTGGCATCTTCGAGATTGTGGGCCTGCTTCACCGAATAGGCGGCCGCCATGGCCCCCCCACCGCCACCGCCTGGTGCGGCGCCGGTCTGGGGCATGCGCGCGATGGCCTCAGCCATGACATCGGCGTGGCCGATTTCATCATCAACCACCAGCACGCGGATAATGGGAACCTGACTCTTGCTCATGGGCGGAATTATAATTGCGGCATCGCGTTTCGTCGCTTATGCGGGGCGGACATGTTGCCGCCGGAACACTCCAGCGGCCATGGAGCGGAGCTGCATCAGGCGGAGGATGTCCATTCGCGTAAGGACACCGAGGAGGCGGCGGGCGCTGTCGGTTACGACGAGCAGGTCGAGGTCGTTTTCGCGCATCTGTTTGTAGGCGGCGGCGGCATCCGCGGCCGGGGTGACGGTGGCGACGGGGGTGGTCATGATCTCGGCCACATGGGCACCGGGGGGCTGGTTGACCATGTTTCGAACGCTTACGACGCCCAGCACATGTTCGGCCTCATCGACGACGGGGAAGGTATGGTGATGTGCGTGGAGCACGCGGTGGGAGAGTTCCTCGACGGAGAGTTCCGGAGGGACGCCCTGTGCGGGGGCGGTCATCAAATCCGAGACGTGAGCGCCGGCGAGCAATTCCTCAACGTTTGTCGCCTGCGTTTCGGCGCGGCCGGCCATGTAGATGAAGAGAGCGACGAGTAACAGGAACCACTGACCGGTGAAGAGGGCGAAGAGGCCCATCGCAACCGCGAGCACCTGGGAGACAACCACCGCAACGCGGGTGGCGCCCGTGTAGCTCATGAAGAGCGCCAGGATGGATCGCAGGACGCGGCCGCCATCGAGGGGGAGGGCGGGGATCATGTTAAAGATGGCCAGGGTGACGTTCATGACCGCCAGATAGGCGAGGATAAAATCGACGCCTGGATTTTGCGGGATCGCGACAAGCAGCCCCCAGCAAATGGCGGCGAGGACCAGGGAGACGATTGGCCCGGCGATGCCGACGATCGCCTCAGCGCCTGCCTTGCGCGGGATTTCCTCCAGCTTTGCGACACCGCCGAGGAACCAGAGCGTAATGGAGCGCACTTTGACGCCAAACGTACGGGCGACAACGGAGTGTCCGAGTTCATGGAGCACGACGCAGATGAACAATCCGAGGGCGGCGATCAATCCGAGCACATAAGGGATGGCGCCGGATTCGAGCATATGAGACGCGGGGATGCCCCACAGTTGAGCCAGCGCCCCGACGCGCGAGCCGATCAGCCACGCCATGATGGGCAAGATGACGAGGAACGACATATCGACATCCAGCGGAATTCCCACCAGCCGGAACGGCAACCGAAAGGTCCTGCCAAACATTGCGATCCTCCTTGCACGGGAGCCACATTGCCACGCCGGCTCCGCACCATCACTGTAGGCCGAGCAAAACCGGGAAGCGGAACGCAACGTTCTGGCGGATTTTGAAATTTTGGCAAAAAAAAAGCGGACGGCCGATACCGCCAATGGTCTTTCAGGTGCTGGACCTGGTGCCAGAGCAGTACCGGCCGCCTCGCAAAAGTCGGCCCGCAATAAGACGCGGCGGTAAATCGCCGCGGCCCTTGTTCACATCGTTTGGGCGGGCGCGTCTCCGGAGGGCTGCTCGGATGCCGCATGAATCGCCTGGCTGGCGGGCATCATGGGGGACTGCATGCCATCACCCTCGACGTTTCCGTCGATGCCGGCATGCATACGGCGCTGCCGATTTTGCGCGCGGGCCAGACCGCCCTTGCGACCGGCCAAGCGGGCTTCTTCGGACGTGAATTCATGTGCCGTGCCGCGTTCGTGGCCCTTCTTGGCGGCTTCGGAGGCCTCGCCGGAACTGAATTCATGGGCCGTCCCCTTCTCGTGGGCAGCCCGGCCACCCTTGCTTGCGATCAGGCGCTGGCGATCCTTGTCCATGGACGCAAAGCCCCGAAAACGGCGTCCGTTGTTTTCCTGGTTTTCCATAGCTGACTCCTTGTCAATTTTAAGTTGCTGACGGTAGTTCCCGCCCATTCCTGCAGACCGGCAACCGGTTGCTTTCGAAGTTGGGTTGAACAAAGGCCATGCCGCCCGGCCTTCACAAATACCCAAAACCCTCCCCAGCCTCAGAAACGCAGTCTTGGTCTGCTCAGCCATCGAAGCGCTTGCGGAATCTTGACGTACAACCGGCAGATTGTCCGCCCGTTTCCGTCAAAACGACGGAATATGGCCGAGGATGTGAGCTTTCGGTCGGGAAAACGCCCCCAAGACCTTCCCCCAAGACCTTTCCGCCGTAGCCATTTACCGGCTGGCGAACCCCGAAAGGTGTAGGTCAGAAATAGAGGACGAGGAAGAGGGCGACCCAGATGACATCGAGAAAGTGCCAGTAGGCGGTCACATAGCGCACGCCGGGGTGGTAATTGCGGGAGTAGCGTTCGCGTTTGGCGCGGCTGTAGACGATGCCCAGGGGGATCAGGCCGCCGATGACATGGGCGGCATGGAGGCCGGTGAGGACGAAAAACATGCCGAGGTAAGCGCCCTGGAGTTGCGCGGAGCGCTCGATGGCGCGGTAAAAATCGATCCAACTGATGGTCTGGAGGATGAGGAAGGCCACGCCGGCGCAGAAGGTCCAGAAGAGATATTTTGTGAGGCGGCGGTGGTCATCGCGCCGTACGGCGTTCATCGCGAGCTGAATGGTCACGGAGGCCAGGAGAATAATGAAGGTGGAGAGCCAGAGGGTCTCGGGGACGTGGGGAAATCCGGGCGGCGGCCACATGAAGGACTGGTGGCGGATCACGAGATACGCAACGATCGAGGCCACGAAGAGGATGGAGAGGGAGACGAGGAGGATGGTCATGCCGATGGTGCCGGCGCCGGCGATGTGAACGAGTTCCTTGTCGCCGACTTTTCGCGGGGACGGGGCCTGGCCGCCGGTTTGTGCGGCATCACGCGATGATTCTTCGGAAGATGATTCTGGTTCAGGCATGGGCGGCCTTGCGTGGAGACGCAAAGCCATTCCGGCAGCGATGCGTATTGGCGTTGCGTTTCCGCGCAAGGCCGGGGAGTTACTGGGGCGGCGCCTTGAGCAGCGTGTGGTGGTCCTTGATGCCCGGGGCTTCCTGCTTGATGACCGACGAACGGTACTGGCCGGAATCCAGGAGCGCCAGGCTGATGAAGAGGCCAACGAAGATGAGGCAGCCGATGAAGATGATGGAGATGAAGGGTTTGTCCCAGCGCAGGTGCATGAAAAAGAGGACGACCAGCGAGGCCTTGACCACCGCAATGGCCAGGGCCACCACGAGGTTGAACTCGCCGAAGTTCACCAGCGACGCGGCCACGGTGAGGACGGTGAGGAAGACCAGACCGCCGAACACCTTGAGGAGGAGGGAAAGCGGCACAATGTGGCCAACACCGTGGGGAGCATCGTGGACGTCATGGGGGCTATTCATGCTTGCCGTCTGGTAAGGGTTCATTGCGAATTTCCGATCAGGTAGAGCAGGGGGAAGAGGAAGATCCAGATGAGATCGACGATATGCCAGTAGAGGCCGACGAAATCGACGGGGGAGAAATAGGCCGGACTGAAATCACCGCGGTGGGTTCTGTACATGACCCAGGCGATGAGGGACATGCCGGCGAGGACGTGCAGGCCGTGCAGGCCGGTCATCAGGAAGTAAATGGAGAAGAAGATGTGGGTGTTGTAGGGTTCGGGGCCGACGTGTTCGGCGGAGGAGCCTCCCAGGGCGGCGGAATTGGGGGCGTGCTCGCGGTTCCAGGTGGAGTCGATGCCGGTGGGGCCGATCTGGGCCTTGGGGACGGCGGATTGCTCGACGAGGACGCCATCACTGGCGAGACGGGTGGTTGGGCCGGTGAAGATGATCGGCGCCGCGGGGGCCGAAGACGCCGCGGGGGTGCTTGATCCCGCGAGCGCGGCCTCGCCCGCCACCTTGTTCCGCGCGGTTTCGTCCGCCGAAATTTTTGCCTCGAGGGCATTTTCTTTAGGCTCTTCGGGGCCCTTGGGAGGATTGTACCAGTCGCTGTGGGGGCCGGGCGGGAGGATCTGTTCCCTCCACTTGTCGTGATATTCCACGGCTTTGACGCACATGAACACGATGCCGCAGGCGAAGGTGATGCCGAGAAGTCCGACGCACAGTTTTTTCTGGCCGAGCTGCGAGGCCCGCACGCCCCAGGCCATGGTGAAGGAAGAGAAGATCAGGACGATGGTGTTGAGGGCGCCGTACCATTTGTTCAGGTAGAGGTGGGCGTAGGCGAAGATTTCGGGGTGATTGGCGCGGTAGACGGAGTAGGCGCAAAAGAGGCCGGAGAAGAGGAGGATTTCCGTGGTCAGGAACAGCCAGATGCCGAGCTTGCCGGAATCGAACTGCTGCTGAGGGGTTTCGAAGTGATGCGCCAGGAACTTGGGATGATCGTGGCCGTGATCATCACCGTGGCTGGCTGGTTCTGTTGTGATCGTCGTCATAAGGTTCCCAAGGTACTCGGCTGCGAAGTGCCTGATTCCCAATTATCCAAAGAGTCGTTCAATGTCCTGCCGGTTGTTTTGGAATGTGCGTGGTCGTCGTGTACGGTTCGGCGAGGGTGTTGTCACGCACGTAGCCCTCGATCTTGTCATCCCAGACCAGGTTGGAATGGTCGTAGGGGTCGCCGACAGTCGGGGTGGTTTTGAAATTGTCATGCGGCGGCGGCGAGGTGCAGGACCATTCAAGGGTGGCCGAGCCCCAGGGATTGGCCGGGGCGGTTTTGCCCTTGAGCAGTGACTGGAGGAGCGTAATGGCCGCGATGATGAAGCCCACGAGCTGGATATACGCCCCGATCGTCGACATGACGTGATAGGGCTGATACATCGCCTGGTAGGTGGCATAGCGGCGGGGCATGCCCTGCGATCCCATGACAAACTGCGGAAGGAACGTGGTGTTGAACCCGATGAAAATCAGGAGGCAGCCGAGTTTGCCGAGGGTCTCGTTGTACATTTTTCCGGTGATCTTGGGCCACCAGTAGTAGATGCCGGCAAGGAAGCCGATAAGCGTTCCGCCGAACATGACGTAGTGGAAATGGGCAACGACGAAATAGGTGTCATGGAGGTGCACGTCCACGGAGAGGGTGCCGAGGAACACGCCGGTGAGCCCGCCGATGGTGAAGAGGAACATGAAGGAGATGGCGTAGCACATGGGGGTGGCGAGCTCGATGGAGCCTCTGTACATGGTGGCGAGCCAGTTCCAGACCTTGATGGCCGAGGGGATGGCGACGGTCATGGTGAGGAACGAGAAGATGGTGCCGAGCATGGTGGACTGGCCGTTGGGGAACATATGGTGTCCCCAGACGAGGAAGCCGATGACGGCGATGGCGATCGAGGAGAGGGCAACGAAGCGGTAGCCGAAGACGTGCTTGCGGGAGAAGGTGCCGATGACTTCGGACATGATGCCCATCGCCGGGAGGATCATGATGTAAACCGCGGGGTGGGAATAGAACCAGAAGAAGTGCTGGAAGAGGACCGGGTCGCCGCCGTAGGCGGAGTTGAAGATGCCGACGTGGAGGAGGCGTTCCATCATGAGGAGCAGGAGCGTGATGCCGAGGACCGGCGTGGCGAGCACCTGAATGATGGAGGTGGCGTAGACGGCCCAGAGGAACAGGGGCATGCGGAACCAGGTCATGCCGGGCGGGCGGAGCTTGTGGATCGTGACGATGAAGTTCATGCCCGTGAGGATGGAGGAGAAGCCCAGGATAAAGACGCCAAAGACCATCCAGGAGACGGCGGTCTCGGTATTGGTGGAATAGGGGGCGTAGAAGGTCCAGCCGGTGTCGACGGCGCCGAAGATGATGGAGAGGACCGCGAAGAGGGCGCCCGTGACATAGAGGTAGAACGAAAAGAGGTTGAGCCGGGGGAAGGCGACATCCTTGGCGCCGAGCATGATCGGCAGGACGAAATTGCCGAGCGCCCCGGGGATGCCGGGAATGAGCACGAGGAAGATCATGATGGCGCCGTGGAGGGTGAAGATCTGGTTGTAGGTTTTGTAGACGGCGGAGGAATTGGGATCGGCACTATGGAAGAGGGCGCCATTGGGCATGAGAAGCTGGGTGCGGACGAGCTCGGCGAACATGCCGCCGACGAAGAAGGCCGTGAGGACCGCGCAGAGGTACATGATGCCGATGCGTTTATGATCGAGGGTGAGGGCCCAGGACAGGAAGCCGCGGGAATGGTTGAGGTAATTGTCGCGGACGAGCGCGGGCTCGCGTGGCGAATGGGCGAAATCAGGGGTGATCGTGGTCATGGTCTATCCTTACCTGCCAGCAGGCTGAGATTGTGTGGTCAGGGCGTTGGCCTTGAGGCCGGCCTCCGATTCGGGATGGTGATCCGGATATTTATCGGCATCGTAGTAGGTGGAATCGGGCGGAATCGCGGGGGTGTAGGGGAGATTGCCGAGGCTCTTAATGTACTCGATGATGGCGCGGCGTTTTTCGTCGTTGGTTTCGCTGCCGGAGAAGGTCGAGGAGAAATCGGACATGCCGCTGAGGGCCTTGCCCTGGTAAGTCACCAGCTTGGCGTTGGGCTTGAGGATGGATTCGGTCAGGTAGGCGTTCCACTTGTCATCCGGGTCGCTGGCTTTGAGGGTATATGTTGGGTCGTCCCGGTAATTGAAGTCGTGATCGCGCTTCCAGAGGCCCTTCCACGGGGGGCCGACGACGATCTTGTCATCCGTCACCGAGTGGCAGGAGCTGCAATTCTGCTGATAGAGGGTGTGGCCGAGTTCGACGTAGGGCACCCAGCGGCTCTTGCCGGTGATCGGGTCTTTCTTTTTGAAGGGGTTGGCGAGTTCCTTCATTTTCTCGTCGTAGTCGGCCTTGGCCAGGACGTAGACGTGGGAGAACATGCGCGAGTGGCCGTTGCCGCAGTATTGGGTGCAGAAAACCCACCAGCCTTCCTGGGGGGAGAGATCGGTGGGGGTGAAGGAGATCTGGGTTTCGCGGCCGGGGACGAGGTTGCGCTGCGTGCGCATGACCGGAAGATAGATGGCGTGGAGGACATCGGTGGAGTTCAGGTTGAGCCGGACCGGTTCATCCTTGAGGAGGTAGAGGTCCTGGTCCTGTGCGCCGTTGGGATAGGTGAAGGAAAAGGCCCACTGGCGGCCCTGCACGTCGATGATCTTGGCATCGCTGCGCGGGGTATCGTAGCGGAGGAAGCCCTTGAAGCCGACGTAAAAGAAGACCTCGACCAAGAGGAGGGGGACGATGGTCCAGACGATTTCGAGCGGGGTGTTGTGGGTGATTTCAGGGGTGGCGTCGTTGGGGGTGCGGCGGCGGTAGCGGATGATGAAAAAGAGCATGGCGCCGACGACGATGAAGAAGAACAGGCCGGTGACATAGAGGATGATGTTCCAGGCTTGATCGACCGGGCCGGCGAGATCCGACGCCCCTCTAGGGAGCCAGAAGGTCGCGTTGTCCGCAGCAAGCATATGCATCAGGCAATTCATTGAATTATCACACCCGGATAGAGGTTTCCGATTTAGTGCACCGCCGGCGTCGCGCCCGGCGGGGGCAGGCCCTCGTGCTTGCGCTTTTTGAATTCACCGCGCCACAACATGCCAAGGAAAATTGCGGTAAACAGGATGCTGGCCCCGCCACCGGCCGTACCGGCCCAGAACCAGGGGTTGGCCTCGTAGCCGTTGGCGCCGAGGCGCACGGCGCCGCAGGGGAGCTCCACCTGTTCGAGGAAACCGGAGCCGATTTTTCCATCGGCGGCCTGCAGGAGAGCGAAGTGGAGCTGGTCGGTCGGGAAGTCGATGCCCTCGATGGTCCGCGAGAGCCGGCCATAGGGCGTGCAGACGAAAATGCCGGCGGAGTGGGCGAATTTGCCGGTCGCGGCATCGGCGTTTTTGTCGTCGGGGTTCCGGCGGTAGCCATAGCCGACGGCATCGGCGAGGGCCTGGATATTTTCCTGGGTGCCGGTGAGGTAGGTGAAGCCGGCCTGATTTTCGGGGCGGCCCATCAGGGCGAGGTAGTGCTTGCGTTTTTCGGCGGCGGTGGCGGGCGTGTCGTCGGGATCGATGGAGACCACGACGACCTCAAAATCCTTGCCGAGCTCCAGGCTGCGCGGGCCGACTTTGACGGCATCGATGAGGTGGTCCTGCGTGAGGCCGCAGAGGTTCGGGCAGGAAAAATAAACCAGCGAGAGGATCACCGGCTTGTTGCCGTGCTTGTAGAGATCGCCGAGTTTCACCGCCGTGCCGTCGGAGCGGGTGAAGGAAAGGTCGAGGGGAATTTCGGCGTTGGGCTTGAGCGTGATTTCGGGATTGGGGACCTTGACCGCCTTGCCCATGGGGGTGATGTCTTCGCGGTACTGCGCAGCGGCGGGCATCGCGAGGCCGGCGACGCAGAGCGCCGCCGCAGCCAACGTGATAAACCTGCCGGAAGTTGTCATCGCCGCACGGATCAAGGTCAGACGCCTCCCTCTTTGGCCACAATCTGAATTGCATTGTCGATCGGGATATGCATCCTCACCGCCGCGTTGCTCGCGGGGCTGGAGGTGGTCGCGGGGGCCGCGAGATCCAGCGGCCGCGAGGGGCCGGCGGGGGCATCAAGGTCATTGTGCTGGGCGATGAGCATGTCGCCGTATTCGGTACCCGGGGCGCCCTGCTTGGCGGTGCGGGCGAAGGTTTCGGCCGCTTCGCCGTTGTAGACCCATGCCTGGAGGAAGACGATGGTGACCGCGAGGAACGCGGCGAAAAACGTCACGCCAAAGGCAACAAGGGGGATGTTGATGTCGTCCATCTGGACGTTGCCTTCATCTTCCTTCCGCACCGGGTGCGAAACGATTTCCGGCGCCACTTGTTCACCGGGGATGGTCTTAACGTGTCGGCGTTCCTGCATATCGCGATTCCATTGGGCCGCACATCGGCGTGCGGCGGACATTCCTCAGATATTCTCAAAGGCCAGGGCTTCATCGAGCCGCGGGTCTTTCACGGGGACCAGCGACTTGCCCTTGAGGGCCATCATGGTTGAAAACACAAACAGCCCGCCGATGCCCACATAGCAGAGCACCGTGATCAGGAGCGAACCGCCCTGGAGCGGGAACTGCACCTGCCTGACGAATTCATCGTGGCCTGGCAGGATGTGATAGATGTCATGTTTGTCCGCGAGATAACCCAGGGCGTTGGTGACGGGCATGGTGGGGTTGCCCGCGGCGGACGGAATCTTCTGGATGAACTCGTTTGGCATCACCAGATAATACGTATCGAGGGCACAGGCACAAAGCGACCAGACGGCCCAGAAGGCGAGGACCTTGTTCCTGCGCTTTACGTGCCGCGAGAGCAGGCCGGGGAACGGAATCAGCAGGTGCACAAACAGGAGCAGGAGCGAAATGGAGACCCAGGCTTCAAATTGCCGGGGGATGAAGAACTGGGTTTCCTCAGGCATGTTGGCGTACCAGATAAGCATGTACTGGCCGAACATGATGTAGCCCCAGAAGAACGTGAACGCGAACATCAATTTGCCAAGGTCCTGGTAATGTTCGTGATTCACGGCACCGATCATGAGGCCGCGCTTCTGAAGGGACTGTGCGAGAAGGACGATCGCCGAAAGGGACGAGAGCATCGCCCCGGCGAAGAAATAGACGCCGAAAATCGTGGAAAACCAGTACGGGTTCAGCGACATCACCCAGTCGAAGACGAAGGCCGTGAGCGTAAACGCCAGGAGAATCATGCACGGGGCGGCGACCCGGTCGAGAATGACCGACGTCCGGGGATTGCCATCCTGATCCTGCTGGGCAGACTTGGAAGCAAAGAACCACGCCAGCCAGCACCAGTAGACGAAGCAGACGCCGAGGCGGATCGCGAAGAATGTCGGGTTCAGGTAGCCGTACTTGGACAGGAGGATTTCATCGTGGTTTACACCGGAGCGCGTGCCGTCGAACCACATGAGCAGGCGGTGGACGCCGTCCACGCCGTTGAACTTCATGAAGAACGGAATCAGGAGGACGGTCATGAGGAAGACGTTGAGCGAGAGGCCCTCGGCGAGGCGGCGGACGGTGACCGACCAGCCGGCGCGGGTGAGATATTGGATCAACACGAAGATGAGCGAGCCGAGCGTGATGGCGAGGAAGAACGTGTAGGCGGCGAGGTAGGAGAAGAAGAAGTGCGTCATCAATTCATCGGAGGCGGCCCCCTGCCGCACGGCGAACAGGAGCGCGACGATTCCCACGCCGAGCGCCGGGATACCCAGCCGCGCGGAGACCCCGCCGATCTGGAGCTTCTCAGGTCGAAGCGTTGCTGTATGTCCGTGAGCCAAAGGATCAACTCCGTTCTTGGGATAACTCCACGAGTTATTTAGCGGCCGCGTCGCCGGGCATGGCGTTCTGAGAGCGCTCCAGCGCCCGCAGGTAGGCCACAATCGCCCAGCGGTCCGGGACGCTG
>Ga0265314_10001262_pt1 | contig 28846 bp, 25 predicted proteins | sample 4126metaG_FD_203106 | JGI IMG/M metagenome (GOLD analysis project Ga0265314, IMG submission 203106) | Rhizosphere microbial communities from Carex aquatilis grown in University of Washington, Seatle, WA, United States - 4-1-26 metaG | ecosystem: Host-associated > Plants > Roots > Rhizosphere >... | reverse complement strand
TCTTTCGGGTATTTCCAAGGCTCGTCGGTGACGACGACGACGCGGGTCGCGCCTTCGGCGGCAACCTGGCGGGCGATCTGATCGACGGTGAGGCCGCCGTCATTGGACTGACCGCCGGTCATGGCGACGGCATCGTTGAAGAGAATCTTGTAGGTCATCTTCACGCCGGAGGCGATCGCGGCGCGGATCGCCAGATAACCGGAGTGATTGTAGGTGCCGTCGCCGAGATTCTGGAAAATATGGTCGGTCTTGGAGAACGGCGCCTCGCCGATCCAGTTGGCGCCCTCGCCGCCCATCTGGGTGTAGCCCAGCGTCTCGCGGTCCATCCATTGCGCCATGAAATGGCAGCCGATGCCGGCATAAGCGCGGCTGCCTTCCGGCACGCGGGTCGAGGTGTTGTGCGGGCAGCCTGAACAGAAATAAGGAACACGCGCGGCAATGTCGGCGGTTTCGTTGAGCGCGCGTTGCGCGCCCTTGAGCCGCGCCACATTGGCGGCGAGTTCATCGTTCGGGCTAAAATGCAGCAATCGCTCGCCGATGCAGACGGCGACATCGTTGGGATCGAGCGCCCCTTTTACGGGGAAAAGCCAAGAGCCCTGCTCATCCTTCTTGCCGATGCAGACCGGCTGGTTGGCGGTGCCGTACAACTCCTCGCGGACCTGGACTTCGATCAGCGACCGTTTTTCCTCGACCACGATGATGAGTTCGAGGCCCGCTGCGAAGTCCAGCAGTTCCTGGCGCGGGATCGGCCAAACGCAGCCGAGCTTGAATAGGCGGATGCCGAGGTCGTTGGCCTTTAACTCGTCGATGCCGAGTTCGTCGAGCGCTTGGCGCACGTCGAGATAGGACTTGCCGGTGGTGATGATGCCGATCTTCGGCGCGCGGCCGCCGGAAGTGATGAGGTGGTTGATCTTGTTGGCGCGCACGAAGGCCAGCATGGCGTCGCGCTTGAAATCGTGCAGGCGGGCTTCCTGGCCGAGGATCGTATCGCCGAGACGGATGTTGAGGCCGCCGGGCGGCATGACAAAGTCGGCGGGCGGGACAATCTTGACCCGGTCGAGGCGGCCATCGACCACGCCGGTCGATTCCACCGTCTCGTGCATGCATTTGAGTGCGGTCCAGGTCGAGGTGTAGCGCGACATGGCCCAGCCGTAGAGCGCGTAGTCGATGATCTCCTGGACGCCGGCCGGATTGAGGATCGGCATCATCACGTCGACGAAGTGGAATTCGGACTGATGCGCGGTGGTCGAGGATTCCGCGGTATGGTCGTCGCCCATCAGGGCGAGCACCCCGCCGTTCTTCGCGGTGCCGGCGAAATTGGCATGGCGGAAGACGTCGCCGGAGCGGTCGACGCCCGGGCCTTTGCCATACCACATGCCGAACACGCCATCGAACTTGCCCTCGCCGCGCAACTCGGCCTGCTGGGTGCCCCAAAGCGCGGTGGCGGCGAGTTCCTCGTTGATGCCGGGCTGGAACTTGACGTCCGCGGCGGAAAGCTGGCGGGCGGCGCGCATGAACTGCTGGTCGAGGCCGCCGAGCGGCGAGCCGCGATAGCCCGTCAGATAGCCCGCGGTGTTGAGGCCCGCTTGCCGGTCGCGTTCTTTCTGCATTAAAACGGCGCGGATCAGGGCCTGATAGCCGGTCACGAGGACGTGCGACTGATTCAGGTCGTATTTATCGTCGAGGCTGACCGGTCGAAGCGTCATGAGGGACCTTGGCAACACGGCAGGTTCGAGTGCGCCCGAGCCAGTCATATAGGCTGTTGCAGCGCGGCGCAAAGGCGTCGGGGCGCCAATAAAAAGCTGACACCGCAAGGCGCTGCGGTCAATTTCGTATTCGGGGCGCCCTATAGAAGTAAGTTTCCCGCGGGCCGCGTTTCGCGCATTTTGGCGCACTGCAGCAGGGATGGCTGATCTTCGGGTGGGTGGGTGGTCAAACTTTGTGCGCCGTGTAGAAGGGAGTGCCAGCCGGGTCCCTTCCAATGTTGCAAACACCTTCCGCCTCGATCGAGAGCAAGTCGTCATGGGTTGTCGCCCTGGTGGCGCTGTTCGTCATGCTCATGGCCTTCGGCGCGGCCTGGATTACGGCTGTGGCGCTAAAAGATATCGCCGCGGAGGTCGATGGCATCCGCTCGATCCCGGCTTTGGCCAGCGCGCTGGCCTGGCTCGGCTCCGGCATCGGCGGCATCATGATGGGCCGCATCGCCGACCGCATCGGCACGCGCTGGACCGTGGTCTTTGGCGCGCTGATGATCGGCGTTGGGCTCACGGTGTCGACGCTGGGCCCGCCGTGGCCGCTCTGGATCGGGCACGGCCTGTTCATCGGCCTGGTCGGCCTCGCCGGCATCAACGCCCCCCTCTACATCTATGTCAGCCGCTGGTTCGATAAACGGCGCGGCTCGGCGCTGGCGCTGATTTCGAGCGGCAGTTATCTCGCCGGCGCGATCTGGCCGCCGGTGTTCGAGCGCGTCATCGCCGGCTTCGGCTGGCGGCAGGCGATGCTGTGGTACGCCATGGCGGAGATCGTCGTCATCGTGCCGCTGGCGCTGGTCTATTTCCGCCATCCGCCGGAGGTCATTCATCCGCCGGTCGCGACGGGCGCCGGTGTGGTCAAAGCGCGCGTGCTCGGCCTGCCGTCCAACGTCGTGTTCGCGCTGATGTGCTGCGCCGCGGTGCTGTGCTGCATTCCGATGTCGATGCCGCAGGGCCATCTCGTGGCGTTCTGCAACGACCTGGGCATCAGCCGCGCGGTCAGCGCGCTGATGCTGTCGGTGTTGCTCGGCACGGCGTTCCTCAGCCGGCAGATCTGGGGCGCGATCTCCGACAAAATCGGCGGCCTGTCGACGGTGCTGATCGGCTCAGCCTGGCAGGCGGCGGCGATGATGGCGTTTTTGTTCACGCAGAACGAGGTCGGGCTGTTTACGGTGTCGGCGGCCTTCGGCCTCGGATTCTCCGGCATCATTCCGGCTTACGTACTGGCGTTGCGCGAATTGTTTCCGGCGCGCGAAGCGTCATGGCGCATTCCGACGCTGCTGCTGTTCAGCGGCCTCGGCATGGCGAGTGGCGGCTGGCTGGCCGGGTTGCTCTACGATCATTTCGGTTATTACGCCCCGGCCTTCGCCTTCGGCGTCGGCACCAATGTGCTCAATCTGCTGCTGGTCGGCTGGCTGGTGGCGCGCCAACGCATGCACGCACGCGCGGCCTTCGCCTAACTGTTGCGCGGCGAAACGAGCCGGACGCCGCCGAGCACGCCGAGCGCGATCACCGCCGGAAACAACGCCAGCCAACTGCCGCTCGCGGCCAAGACCGCAGCGCCCGCCCAGCCGATCGATGAAAACGCTTCGGCGAAGGTCGCGATGCGCGACGAGGTCTGGCGGCGGCGGAACTGGCTGCGCCTGGCCTGGACGCGGAAACAAAGCTGGATCTGCGTGGCGGACGCCGCCGCGATCAGCACGCCCAAACCGCAGACCATTGCCGCCAGCGGCGATACGAAGCCGAGCGCAGCGACCAGCGGCGCGAACACGATAGCGATGCCGCCGATGACCGCTTCGACTTTCGCGACGATGATCCGGCGGGAGGCGATCGGCGCGGTCGCGACCAAGTCGGGCGCGTCCTCGCCGGAAATCGACAGCCAGGCCAGACCGCCGGCCAATTGTCCCGCCGCCATCACCACGACGGGCACGACAACGACCAACGCCGTGCCGCTTTCGCCGAAGCTGAGCCACAACATCAAAGCCGGCGGCAGCAGGTAGAGAATCTGCATCAGCGACTGCGACACCAGCCAGGGATCGCGCAGCAGCAGCGTCCATTCCTTGTGGCGCAGCGCGGCGCCGGGCGAGCGGCGGCGGAAGCCGCGCGAGCGTTGCCGCACCACGGTTTGCGATACGCCCAAGGCCGCCGTGGCATGGTCGCCGAAGCGCACCGAAAACACCGCGACGGCGAGCCCGAGAATGACAAGGCTTGCCGCCGTCACCATCGTGAGCGCACCGGCATCGCCGAGCACCGCCCGCGCCGGCAGCCACATCGCACTGTCGAGGCCGGGCGCATGCGCGATCAGCCATTTCGATTGCAGCGGCGCAAGGCGCGACAGGCTGCCATAGGACAAGATCGCGACGACCTGCAGGCCGATGACGAAGGCCGCGCCGATCACCGCCGCCACGATCTGCGCGATAAGCCGCGTGCGCTTCGGCCCGATCAGGCGAAACAGCGCCACCGTCAGCGCCACCGCGAAGGCCGCCGCCACAGCCCCCATTGCCGCGACCACGCCATAGGCGGCGAGCCAACGCGCACCGCCGAGCAAGACCAAGACATTGATAAAGGGCGAGGCCAGCAACATGGCGATCAAAGCCACCGAGCCGGCGATGCGGGCGATGCGCACCGAGAAGACTTTGCGCGGGCTGATGGGCGAGGCCAGAATCAAATCGAGATCGGAGCGCGTGTAGAAGGCGCGCGTGACCGATTCCATGGCCTGCGACAGCAGCAGCGACCCCGACAGCAGCAGGCAGCCGGTCATCGTCACCAGGGTCGGCTTGTCGGCGCCGGCGTTGGCGTAAGGGCCGACCATCGACCAAGCCAACAGGTGCATGAAGGCGGCGAAGACGATCAGCGCGATGGCGGCGGTGCGGGCGCGGTGGCGCCGTCCCGCCGTCATCAGCGACCATCCGTCACGCCAGCTCAGGCGCAACTCATGACCCGCCAGCCAGGTGAGAGAGGCGGACTGGCTCACTCGGCCGCCACCGCCGGCGCGTCGCCGACCAGCGCAAGGAAGGTGTCTTCGAGGCTCGCCGCACCCAACACCTGGTCTTTGCCGGTCATCCGGCGCAACTCTTCGAGCGTGCCTTCGGCGATCAGGCGACCGTGGGCGATGACGCCGATGCGGTCGGCCATGCGCTCGGCGACTTCGAGAATATGCGTCGTCATGATGACGGTGCCGCCGGCAGCCACGCGCTCCTTGAGCACGTTCTTGACCTGACGCGCCGAACCGGCATCGAGCCCGGTTAGCGGCTCATCGAGGATAATGACCTTTGGATTGTGCACCAGCGCGCCGGCCAGCGCCACCTTCTGCCGCATGCCCTTGGAAAAGCCCTCGCAGCGCTCGTGGGCATGAGCCGCGAGGCCCAACCACTCGAGCAGTTCATTGGCGCTGCGCTCCGCCACCGTCGCGTCGATGCGCCACAGGCCGGCGACGAATTCGAGATACTCGAACGGCGTCAGGCGGTCGTAGATCATCGGCTCGTCGGACAGCCAGGCGGTGATCTGCTTGGCGGCGACCGGATCGGCCAAGGCATCGATGCCATCGATGGCAATCGAGCCGGCATCCGGTTTGAGCAAGCCGGCGACCATGCGCAGCGTCGTGGTCTTGCCGGCGCCATTCGGCCCGAGCAGCGAATAGAATTCACCGCCATAGATCGTGAGATCGAGGTTATCGACCGCCGGTCGGTCGTAGCGCTTGCACAGGCCGCGCGTAGCGAGAGCGATAGGGCGTGCCGGCTGGCCCATGGAAAGAACCGCTTCTGGGTGTGAATTCATTGCCGATATGTACATCCCAGTGGTTTCGGCGGCGTAAACCTAACCCCAGCAATCCCGCCGTTAGGCTTTCCCGCTGGTTAAGAGCGGTGAACCGTGGAATCATTTGTGCCAAAGCGGCCCGCCTGAGGCCGCATGGGAGGAATACCATGACCATCGACCGACGTTCATTCGTCGCGGGTGTTGTTGCCGCCACCGCGGCGGCCCCTGCTTTCGCGCAAGATTATCCGACTAAGCCGATCCGCTTGGTCGTGCCCTATCCGCCCGGTGGCGGCACCGATTTCTTTGCGCGCGTTGTCTCCACCGCGATGGGCCAAAGCCTCGGCCAGACCATCGTGGTCGAGAACCGCCCCGGCGCCGGCACCATCATCGGCGCCGACTCGGTGGCGCGGTCGGCGCCCGACGGCTACACCTTCCTGCTCGGCGACACGTCGACTTATGCCTCGAACCGCAGCCTCTATCAGAAGCTGCCCTATGACGCGCAGAAGGATTTCGCGCCGATCACGCTGACCGGGCGCTTTGCCATCGTGCTGCTGGTCAACACCGAAAAGCTGAAAGTCGGCTCGGTGAAGGAGTTGCTCGACGCCGCCAAGAAGGCGCCGAGCGCCATCGACTATGCCAGCGCCGGCGTCGGCAGCCCGTTTCATCTCGCCGGCGAACTGTTCGCGCAAGCCGCCGGCGTGAAGCTCAACCACGTTCCCTACAAGGGCGCGGCGCCCGCCGTGCAGGATCTTGTCTCGGGTCAGATCGGCATGATGTTCATCGACTATGCGACCGCGCGCAGCCAACTGGCGCTGCCTCACATCAAGGCGATCGCGGTCGCTTCGCCCGGCGCGTTTTCCGGCTTGCCGGGCGTGCCGCCGGTGGCGGCGGATATTCCGGGCTTCGAGGCCTGGGCATGGCAGGGTTTCGCCGCGCCGGCCAAGACGCCGGACAGCGCCGTCGCCAAGCTCAACGCGGCTTACGTGAAGGCCGTGAGCGACAAAGAGATCAAGGACAAGCTGGTCGGCGCCGGCATTGAGCCGCTGCAAAGCACGCCGGCGCAGATGGCCGATTACATCGCCAGCGAGTCGGCAAAATGGGAGAAGGTGATCCGCACCGCCAACATCAAGCTGGATTGACCGGCGGCAGCAGCTTGAACATCGCCTCGCCATAGATCTTGCGGGCGTCGGCGAGCAGCGGCTGCACCGCGTCGACGAAAGCGGCGTGTTCCTGCGGCGTCAATTCCACGACTTCGCAGCCGGCGTCGAGGATGGTTTTGAGCGATTGCGTGTGTTCCTCGATCGCCAGGCCGCGCTGGAACGCGACGGCTTCGGTGACGGCCTTCTGCATGGCCCGCTGAAGATCGGCGGGCCAGCCGTCGAACGAGGCGCGGTGAAAGAAGATCGGCCGCGATATGTAGAAGTGCGAACTGAGCGTGTGGTACTTGTGAAACTTGTGCACGCCGTAGGTGACGGTATTGGCGAGGGGGTTTTCCTGCGCGTCCAAAGTGCCGGCCTTGATCATGGCGATGGCCTCGGTGAGGTCCATCCGCATCGCGACGGCGCCAAGCAGTTCGAAAGTGCGGCGCTGGATCTCACTCGGCAGCACGCGGATCTTCATGCCCTTCATATCGGCGGGCACGTGAATGGGATGCAGCTTGTTGGAGATGTGGCGGAAGCCGTTCTCGAACCAGCCGAGGATGCGGTAATTGACGCGCTCCTCGATCTTGCGCCCCAGGAACGCGCCGAGTTCGCCGTCCATCGCCGCGCGCGCCTGCGCGTTGTGGGCAAACAGAAACGGCAGATCGACGAAGCCCAATTCCGGCACGCGATCCGTTAAATAGCTCGACGACTGGTAGCCCAGCGTCATTTCGCCGTTCTCGACCAGCGTCAGAATCTCCTCGGCCTTGTAGCCGAGGTCCATGATGTTCCAGACGTATTCGACAGCGATACGCGGGCCGAATTCGGCCTCCAATTTGTCGCCGATGAACTTCAGCGACTTGCTGAAGCCGGTGGTCGGGGGGCCGTAGCCGCCCATGCGGATTTGGATTGGCTGGGTCATAGCTCTCTATAGCCACGCGGCCCGATCTGGCCAAGCACCGCCGATGTGATAGGCTTCGGCAAAACTTGGAGGACGCCCATGAACACGCACGCCAAGATCGCTGGCGGCATTCCCGCTGGAATTTCACAGGATGAATGGAACGCGCGGGTCGATCTCGCCGCGGTCTATCGCCTGCTGGCTTATTACGGCTGGGACGATGTGATCTACAACCATTCCTCGATGCGGGTGCCTGGCGAGCCGCGCATGTTCCTGATGAAGCGGCACGAACTGCTCTACACCGAAGTGACGGCCTCGAACCTGGTCAAGGTCAACATGGACCAGGATCTCGACGAGAAGGCGGGCATCAACCGCCCCGGCTTCACGCTGCACGGCGGCGTGCTGCAGGCGCGCCCGGACGTGAACTGCTCGGTGCATATCCATACCAATAACGGCATGGCGATCGGCGCCCTCAAGGGCGGCATTCGCATGGTGTCGCAGCAGGCGATCCGCTTCTACCAGCGCGTCGGCTATCACCCTTACGAGGGCATCACCGAGGACTTTGCCGAGCGCGAACGCATCGCCAAGGACCTCGGCAAGAACCGCGCGATGATCCTCAACCATCACGGCCTGCTGACGGTCGGCAAGACCGCGCGCGAAGCCTTCGTGCTGATGAAGGCGCTCAACGACGCCATCGACATCCAGTTGACGCTGGACGCCGCCAAGAGCGAGACGGTGGAAATACCGGAGGCGATCTGCGCCAAGACCGCCGAGCAATACGAGCATCACGACTCAGGCCGCGGCAGCGCCGACTGGCCGGCCTATTTGCGCATGCTCGACACGATCGATACAGGGTATCGGAATTAAGTAACTTTTCGTCACCGGGCTTATCCCGGTGACCCCGCTTAAGAGGGCAGTGCATCCCTAAGCGAGATGGCCGGGTCAAGCCCGGCCATGACAGCATTTATTGCGGCTTCCGCGCCTCCCCCGCGCCCCACTGCCAGAAGTCGCGGCCTTCCTCGCGCATGAATTTCGCCAGCACCATCTTGTGCACTTCGGACGCGCCGTCGACCAGCCGCGCCGAACGGGCATAGCGATAGAGCCACTCCAGAATGGTGTCCTTGGAATAGCCGCGCGCGCCGTTGAGCTGGATGGCGACGTCGGCGGCGTTGTGCAGCGTGTCGGCGACGTGCACCTTGGCCATCGACACTTCCTTGCGCGCCCGCGAGCCCTGCTCGAGCATCCAGGCGGCGTGCATCGTCAGCAGACGCCCGATCTGAATCTGGTGCGCGATTTCGCCGAGCTTGATCTGGACGCTCTCGCGGTCGGCGAGCTTGATGCCGAAGCCCTCGCGCTTCTCGACGTATTCCTGCGCGATCTCCATGCAGCGCTTGGAGAAGCCGAGCCAGCGCATGCAATGCGTCAGCCGCGCCGGGCCAAGCCTGATCTGCGTCGCCTTCAGGCCGTCGCCCTCGGTCATCAGCACGTTCTCGAACGGAATCTCGAGGCCGTCGAATTCCAGTTCGCAATGGCCGCCGTGCTCCTCCGGTCCCATGATCGGAATGCGGCGCACGATGCGCCAGCCCGGCTGGTCCTTGTGATAGAGGAAAGCCGTCAGGCCCCGGCGCTTGTCGTCGGAGGTGCGCGCCATCAAGATGAAATGCGCCGCGCCGTCGGCGCCGGTGATGAACCATTTGCGGCCGCGGACGACGTAACGGTCGTTCTTTTTCTCGGCGCGCGTCAGCATCATGCCGGGATCGGAGCCGGAGCCTGGGTGCGGCTCGGTCATGACGAAGGACGAGCGCACCTTGCCCTCGACGATGGGACGCAGCCATTTTTCCTTCTGCGCCGGCGTGCCGACCTTGGCGAGCAGGTTCATGTTGCCGTCGTCCGGCGCCATGCAGTGGATGGCGAGCGGCCCGAAGATGGAGCGCGCCGCTTCCTCGTAGATCGCCGGCCAGGCGCCGACCGGCAGACCCATGCCGCCATATTCCTTGGGCGACTGCGGCGCCCACAGGCCGGCGGCTTTCGCCTTGGCCCGCACCGGTTCAAGGCGTGCGTGCGGGATGTTCTCGTAATCGGTGAAATTCTCGGGATCGGCCTCGAGCGGCAGCACGTGCTCCGCGATGAAAGCGCGCACGCGCAGGCGGATGGCTTCGATGTCCGGCGAGAGAGTGAAGTCCATGGGGCGTCCTCTTCACCCCTCCTATGAAGCGGGAGGGTCACCGTCGCAGTGAGCCGAGATGCGGCCGCTAGGTCAATGGAGTTGCCCGCCCGCAGGGCCATAGGCAAATATGGTAGCACTATGCTATTTTACTACCTCTACGTGTGCCTACGGCCAAGGCAAAGGCCTGCAGCCGCACAAACCAACAGGAGGGCGACATGAGAGCAGCATTATTATTGGCACTCGGTTTCGGCGTTGCCGTTACGTCGGGAGCGCAAGCCCAGAAAAATCCGGAAGGCGTCAACCCCACCCACTTCTTTTGCTACCGCGTTTCGCAGGCGGCGCCGCTCAAGCCGGTGGCGGTGAAACTGTCCGACCAGTTCGGCGGCTTCGGCACCAAAATCGGCAATGCGCTGTTCATGTGCACGCCGGTGTCGAAAAACGGCGAGGAATTGAAAGACAAGATCACGCACCTCACCTGTTACCAGGTGGCCGCGAAAAACGCCGGCAGGAAAGTGAAAGTGACGCATCAGCTCGGCTCGCAAATTCTCACGGTCGGCGGCTCGGTCACGCTGTGCCTGCCGTCGCTCAAGGAAGTGCTGAAGTAGTCTGCCGGCGCGTCAGCCCTTGACCTGCACGACCTGCCCACCATCGGCGACGATGGTGGCGCCGGTAATGTAGGCGCCTGCGTCCGACGCCAGGAGCAGCAACGCGCCGTCGAGGTCGCCGGTCTGGCCGAAGCGGCCCATCGGAATCTCGCGCTTGAGCTTGGCGCCGGCCTCGCTCTCGAGATAGTCGCCGTTGATCTCGGTGACGAACCAGCCCGGCGCGATGGCGTTAACGCGCACGCCCTTGAAGGCGAGTTCGACCGCCAGCGCCTTGGTCGTCTGTATCACCGCGGCCTTGGCGACCGCGTAAGCCGCGACGCCCTTGGCGACGCCGAGGCCGAGCACCGACGCAATATTGACGACGGCGCCCTTCTTGTTGGCCGCCAGCATTCGCCGCGCCGCTTCCTGCGCCCAATAGAACACGGCGTCGAGATCGGTCGATAGCACCCGCCGCCATTCCTCCGGCGTCACCTCGGTGGCGCGCACCGATAGCTGCGCCACACCGGCATTGTTGACTAAAATGGTGACGGTGCCGAAAGCTTTTTCAGCCTGGTCGAAGGCGCGGACCATGTCGTCGCTATTGTTGACGTCGGCGGCGATGGCGATGGCCTTGGCTCCGGATTTCTCAAGTTCGGCCTTGAAGGCCTCAAGCCGGTCGGCGCGACGCGCCACCAGCGCCACCGCGGCGCCGTTGTCCGCGAGCGCGCGGGCGAATTGCTGGCCCAGCCCGCTGGATGCGCCGGTCACCAGCGCGACGCGGCCGGCCAGATTGAACATCTCGGCGGCTTTCATTCAGCCCCTCCTTGGGACGTCTCCCTACTTCCCATAAAGCGCATGCGGCAGCCAGGTCGCAAGCCCCGGCACGAACCACAGCACAACAAGCGCGAAAAGCTGGATCAGCACGAAGGGAATAATGCCGACGTAAATGTCCTTTGTCGTGATCTCGGGCGGCGCCACGCCGCGCAGGTAGAACAGCGTCGGCCCGAGTGGCGGGTGCATATACGAGGTTTGCAGGTTCACCGCGATCATGATGCCGAGCCAAACCGGGTCGACGCCCGGCATTTTCAACAGCGCCGGGGCGACGATCGGCACCACGACGAAGATGATTTCAAAGGCGTCCATAACGAAACCGAGCAAAAAGATCGCCAGCATCACCGCCAACACCGCGGCGCTGACACCGCCCGGCAGATTACCGAGCGCGCGATTGACCATGTCGTCGCCGCCGAGCGCGCGGAACACCAGGCTGAACAAGGTCGCGCCGATCAAGATGAGAAAGATCATGCTGGTGATCTGCGTGGTCTTTTCCACCACGGGCATCATCACGCCGCGGAGATCGGTCTTGAAGGCCGCCAATATGATCGCGCCGACGGCGCCGATCGAGGCCGCCTCGGTCGGCGTCGCGATGCCGAACAGGATCGAGCCGAGCACCGCCAGAATCAACGCCACCGGCGCGACCAGCACCTGCGCGAGCTTGCGCGCCAGCGCCAGGCCGCGCGGCGCGTTCGGATCGGCCGGCATCGCCGGCGCCGCCGCCGGCCTAAAGATCGCCACCGCGATGACGAAGGCGAGATACAAAATCACGAGCGCGAAGCCGGGCAGCAGCGCGCCGGCGAACAGGTCGCTGACGTTGACGCTGTTCGGCGCAAAGATGCCTTGCGACAGTTGCGCGGCCTGATAGGCGTTGCCGAGTTGGTCGCCGAGCAGCACCAGCACGGTGGCCGGCGGGAAGATTTGCGCCAAGGTCGCGGTGGCCGCCACGGTGCCCGCCGCGAGCCGCTTGTCGTAGCCGTAGCGCAGCATGGTCGGCAGCACGATCAGGCCCATCGTCACCGTCGTCGCCCCGACCACGCCCTTGGCCGCCGCCAGCAACGTGCCGACGACGATGACGGAAATGCCGAGGCCGCCGCAAAGCCCGCCGAACAGCCGGCCCATGGTCTCCAGCAACTCCTCGGCGACGCGCGAGCGCTCCAGCATCACGCCCATGAAGATGAACAGCGGGATCGCCAGCAGCGTCGGATTGGTCATGACGCCGAAAATGCGCTGCGGCAGCGCGCCGAGGATGGCGAAGTTCATGACGCCGATGGCATGGCCGAACACGGCGAAAGCTAGCGACAGTCCGGCCAGCGTCAGCGCCACAGGATAACCGGCCATCAGCGCCGCGCAGACGGTGACGACCATCCCGATGGCGATGATTTCGGACAGCGGCATCAGCGCGGCCCGGCCAGAACGCGCCAGGCGCGAATCGCCTGCGCCGCGCCTTGCAGCGCCATCAGCGCGGCGAAGAGCGGGATCAGCGTCTTGAGCGCGAACACCAGGGGCAGTCCGCTCGACTCCTGCGAGCGCTCGAGGATGTCCCAGGACCATGCGGCATATGGCAGCGAGAGCCAGACCAATGTCAGCGCGAAGGGCAATAGCAGCAGCATGGCGCCGGCGAGATCGATCTTGGCTTTCGTGCGCGGCGCGGCGTCGGCGTAGAAGATATCGACGCGGACATGGCCGCCCGTGCGCAGCGTCCAGGCGGCCGCCAGCAGGAACAGCGTGGCGTGGCCGTAGATCACCGACTCGGTCAGCCAGATCGACCCCATCCCGAACCAATAGCGCGCCACCACCAGCGCGAACTGCAGGAGCACGATGACCAGTGCCAGCCACGCCACGCCGCGGCCGATGGCGGTGTTGAGGCGGTCGATGCGGTCGGCAATGGCGGTAAGAGCAAGCATGCCGCCATAGTGTCATGGCCGGCGCGTTCACGCCAAACGCACGATAGCCACATTTTCCGGCGCGACTTTTGCTAGGCTGACGCCATGAGAAAGATCGACGATGAAACCGGCCTGCGGCTCGCTTTCGCGGTGGCGGCGAAGGCGCGCCAACACGGCAACCATCCGTTCGGCTGCGTGCTGGTGGATGCTCAGGGCCAAGTGCTGTGTGAGGCCGAGAACGGCTATATGCCCGACCGCGACATGACGGGCCACGCCGAGCGGCTGCTGGCGACCGCCGCCTCGAAGAAATACCGGCCGGCGCAGTTGATGGAATGCACGATGTACACCTCGGCCGAGCCCTGCGCGATGTGCGCCGGCGCGGTCTATTGGGCGGGCATCGGCCGCGTGGTCTACGGCTTGTCGGAAGCGCGGCTGAAGACGATCACCGGCAGCCACGCGGAAAACCCGACGCTCGACCTGCCCTGCCGCACGGTCTTCGCCGCGGGCCAGCGCCCGGTCGAAGTGATCGGCCCGCTGCTCGAGGACGAGGCGGCGGCGCAGCACCTGGGTGTCTGGGATTGAGCCAAGATTTGCGCTAGACTTCTCCCATGTCCGGACACGATCACGACCACCATCACCACGACCACGATCACGATCATTCCGAGCTGTCGGAAACAGAGCTGCGCGTACGCGCGCTGGAAACCGTGCTCACCGAGAAAGGTTATGTCGATCCGGCGGCGCTCGATGCCATCGTCGAGTTTTACGAGACGAAGATCGGCCCGCGCGCGGGCGCTCGCGTCGTCGCCAAAGCCTGGACCGACCCGGCCTTCAAGCAAGCGCTGCTCGACGATGCTTCGAAGGCCATCGGTACGCTTGGCCATGTCAGCCGCGTCGGCGATCATTTGATCGCCGTCGAGAACACCCCGCAGCGGCACAACATGGTCGTCTGCACGTTGTGCTCCTGCTATCCGTGGGAGATGCTCGGCCTGCCGCCGATTTGGTACAAGGCCGCGCCGTACCGCTCCCGGGCGGTGAAGGATCCGCGCGGCGTGCTCGCCGATTTCGGCGTCACGCTGCCGAAGGACACTGAAATCCGCGTCTGGGACTCGACCGCCGAAACGCGCTTCCTTGTGTTGCCGATGCGACCTGCCGGCACCGAAGGCTGGAGCGAAGACCGTCTCGCCGAGATCGTCACCCGGGACAGCATGATCGGCACCGGATTGCCGAAGGCCGCGCCAAGAGAACGACCATGAATGGCGTGCACGATATGGGTGGCATGGATGGCTTCGGCCGTGTCGACGTCGAGCCGAACGAGCCGGCGTTTCACCATGACTGGGAAGGCCGGGTGATGGCGATGGTGCGCGCGATGGGCGCCAATGGCGGGCTCAATATCGACTCGCAACGCTTCGCGCGTGAGTCCCTGCCGCCAGCGGTCTATCTCGCCAGTTCCTATTACCAGAAGTGGTTTCTCGCCCTCGAGAACCAATTGATCGGCCGCAATATGTTGGACCCGAACGAAATAGCCGCCGGCCATTCGCTGCGGCAGAGCCCGCCGCTCAAGCGCGGCAAATTCACGCTCAGCGACATCCCGCGTATTTCGGCGCGCGGCAGTTTCGCGCGTCCCGCACAAGCGCCGTCGATTTTCAAGCCGGGCGACAAAGTGCGCGCCAAGAACATTCACCCGGTCACTCACACGCGGCTGCCGCGTTACGTGCGAGGCCACAGCGGGATCGTCGAACGCATCAATGGTTGCCATGTTTTTCCGGACTCGTCGGCGCATGAGCAAGGCGAGAACCCGCAATGGGTTTACACGGTGGTGTTCGATAGCCGCGAATTGTGGGGTGACAGCGCCGACCCGACGCTGAAGGTATCGATCGAGGCATTCGAGCCCTATCTGGAGCCCGCATGATCGACAAAGCCGATACGCAACGCGCTGCGCAGCAGGTGCCGAACATCCCGCGGGACGATGACGGGCCGGTGTTCCGCGAGCCGTGGGAAGCCCAAGCCTTCGCCATGACGCTGGCGCTGCACGAGCGCGGGCTGTTCACATGGCCGGAATGGGCGGCGGCGCTAGCGACCGAAATCAAACGCGCGCAAGACGAAGGTGATCCCGACACCGGCGAGACCTACTATCGGCACTGGCTGGCGGCGCTGGAGAATGTCGTCGCCGACAAAGGCGTGACGACAACCCATGATTTGCATCGCACGCGCGATGCCTGGGACCGTGCCTGCGATCGCACCCCGCACGGCCAACCGATCGTTTTGCGGCTCGCCGATTTCAGATAATCTTTGCGCATGACCTTATCCGAAAACCGGTTCCCCCTTTTCGGGGTCATGCGCTAGCCCGCCATCAGCCTTTCGCTGACGATGTAGCCGGTCAAGAGCAGCGCGCCGAAGGCGATGATCACCACCGCCGCGCCGGCTTCCATGGCGCGCAACAGCAGCATGCCGGCGCCCGGCTTGGCCTTGGCCCAGCGGCCCGCGAGGCTGCGCGCGCCGACGGCAAGCGTGGCGATACCCGCGACCGTGATCGCGGTGCCGAGCCCCATGGCAAAGGTCGAGGCGACGCCGACCCAGAACAAGCCCTGCGCCAGCGCGAAAACCAGCACGATGATGGCGCCCGAGCAGGGCCGCAGACCCACGGCGATAATGGCCGTCAGGCCGCGCTTCCACCAATGCCGGCCGACCAATTCGGCCGGTTCCGGCGCATGGGCGTGGCCCCAGGCGTGGCCCTCGCCGTCATGATCGTGATCGTGGTGATCGTGGGCGTGATGGGCGTGGTCATGATGGGCATGGTTATGATGCGCGTGGTCATGATCGTGGTGGTCATGATGCGCGTGATCGTGATGGGCATGATCATGCCCGTGCTCATGATGTCCGTGCTCATGGTGCGCATGCTCTTGACGCTCTTCGCGCGCCAATTTCATAAATGCGCGGCCCTTCACCCAGAGCAGCCGCAAACCGATCAAGATGATCAGCGCGTAGCTGACGATCTCGATGACGCGAACGGTGTCGCCCATGACCTTGGCGGTGGCGCCGAGCAATATGGCGGCGACGCCGACAATGGCGATGGCAGTGATCGCTTGCAAAATGGCCGAAGCAAAAGACAGCACGATGCCGCGCTTCCAGGTCTCGTCATTGGCGACGAGATAAGACGAAATCACCGCTTTGCCGTGGCCCGGGCCGGCGGCGTGGAAAATGCCGTAGAGAAACGAGATCGCCATCAAGGTCCAGGGGGCGCTGCCGTCGGCCTTGGCGGCGCGGATGGTGCCGGACAGCATGCGGTAGAACTCGGCCTGCTTTGCCAGAATCCAGCCGGTGACGCCGCCGAAGTCGGAGGCGCCGCCGCGCGGCGCGCCGAACGGCTGCGCCATCGCGACATCGACCAAGCCTGCGGCGAGAAACAGGACGCCTGCGAGCAACAGAAATTTCAGCAAAGCCGAGTGGCGGCCGGACGACGTCATGTCAAGAACTTCCCCTGCACACGCCGCCCCCGCGGAACGCTAGAAAAGGTACTAAGGACAGTTCACCAGGATCTTGTTGGCGAATTCCGCGCCGAAGGCCATCGACGTATTGGCCTGGTCTGCCGGAATTTGCGCCAGCGCCTTGCCTTCGGCGAAGGTCATCTCGCGTGGCAGCGCAACGTCGAGCTTGCAGCCGGAAGGCGCGCCGACCAAATGGGCCGGCGTCTTCTTGTCGAAAGCAAAATCGACGAAGATCGTCGGATCGTAGATGTCGACCTTCAGCAGCTTGGCCTTCACCGGCGTCTTGAACGGCACGGTGAAGTGCAAGGTCAAAATCTGATCGTTGTAGTCGAGCCAGTAGTCCGGCAGCGGATCGTTCATCTCCGCTTTTTTGCCGTCGGCCATGGCGTAGGTGAAGTAGTCGTATTCCTTCAGCGACTCGATGTTGACCTTGGCAAGCGGCGCCAATTCTTCGCGGCTGAACTTGCCCTTCACTTTGCTCTCCAGGCCCTGCGTGGCGAAGGCCGAGAACATGTCGTCGAACGACCATGCATGACGGATGCCGGTTACGGTACCGTCGGGCGCATAAAGCACTTCGCTCTTCATCGTCACCCAGACATGCGGATGGGCGTTCGCAACGCCCGTGACGGTTTGCGCGATAAAGGCCAGCAAGGCGAGCGTGAGAAGACGGACGATCATGCGGGGCACAATATCATGGAGTGAGGCGTAAAGGTGGCGCGCCGGGAGATCCTAGTTATGCGGCGTTTACGTGGTTAAACGCCCGCCGCGCCGCCATCGGCACGTGGATCGTGGCCGCCTTCCAGCGTGCCGTCGGCATGCAATATGACAGCGCCGGCATGGCCCATGGTGTCGGAATAATCCTGCTCCAGCATGGCGATGTCGTGACCGGACGACATCAATTGGTCGATCAGCCTTTCGTCGAACCGGCGCTCCATGCGGAGGTTGGTGTGGTCGGACCCCCAGGTGCGGCCGAGCAGCCAGCGCGGCGCGTCGAGCGCCTGCTCGAGCGGCTGGCCGAACTGAACGTGGCGGCTGAAGACGGCGGCCTGCGTTTGCGGCTGGCCGTCGCCGCCCATCGTGCCATAGGCCATGACGCGGCCGTCCTTGAGCACCGCCAGCGCCGGATTGAGCGTGTGGAACGGACGGCGGCCGGGCTCGAGCACATTGACCGCCTTCGGATCGAGCGAGAAGCTCGAGCCGCGGTTTTGCATGAGCACGCCGGTCTTGGGCAGCACGCAGCCGGAGCCGAACTCCCAATAGATCGACTGGATGTAGGACACGACCAGCCCGCTGGCGTCGGCGGCGCCCATCCAGACGGTGTCGCCGCGCGCGTCGGCCGCGGGCCAGCGCGCCGCTTTTTTCGGATCGATCTTGCCCGCCTCGCTGTCGAGAAATTTGCCGTCGAGGAAACGCGAGAGATTGCCGTCGATCTGGTCCGGATCGGTGACGAAGCGGTCCCGCACCAGGAAGGCGCGTTTGGTGGCCTCGACCAGGCCGTGAATATGTTCGAAGCTTTCGGCCTTGGCGACGCGCAAGCGGTCGAACAGCGCAAGGATCATCAGCGAGGCCAGACCTTGCGTCGGCGGCGCGGTGTTGTGGAGCGTGCCGGCGGCGATCTTGACGCTAAGCGGCTCGGCGATGCGCGCCTCGTATTTCTCTAAGTCGGCGCGCGTCACCGGACTGCCGATGCGCTCCAGATCGGCGGCGATCTCGCGCCCGACGTCGCCGCGATAGAAATCCTGCAAGCCGGCATTGGCGAGTTGGTCGAGCGTGGCGGCAAAAGCCGGCTGCTTGAGCCGCGCACCCGCCTCCGGCGGCTTTCCGTCGAGCAGGAAGGCATCGAGAAAGCCCGGCGCGGTTTCGAGCTCGGCATATTTCTCGACCGTCAATTGCGCCTGGCTGCGCGTCACCGTGTAGCCCTCGCGGGCATGCTTGATGGCGGCTTCGAGCAGCACATGCAGCGGCAGCTTGGCGCTGGTGCCTTTGCCGGTCTGAGCCTTGGCGGCCTCGAAGGCGAGCATCCAGCCGGCCACAGCGCCCGGCACCGTGAGAGCCGCATAAGGCCCGCGCGACGGAATTTCGTGATGCCCGGCGTCCCGATAGAACTGCCGGGTCGCTTTGGCTCCGGCGCGGCCGGCACCCATTATGGCGCGCACCCGGCCGGACGGCTCGCGGATCAGCCAGAAGCCGTCGCCGCCGATATGGTTCATGTGCGGATAGACGGCCGCGATCGACGCCGCCATCGCGATCATCGCCTCGATGGCGTTGCCGCCCTCGGCCAGAATCGCGCGACCGTCCTCGACCGCCGCCGCATGCGGGGCGCAAACGACGCCGCGGCTATGTCCGGCGGTGTGGAGGTTCATGCCGGCACGGCGTCGGCGATACCGCGCTTCTTCAGCAGCGGCTCGACCGAGGGCAGACGGCCGCGGAAGGCGATGTAGGCCTCGCCCGGGTCGCGCAGGTTGCCGGCGGCGTAAATGAAGTCGCGCAGCCTCTTTGCCGTTTCCGGATCAAAGGCATTGCCGGTCTCCGTAAACGCTTCGAAGGCGTCGGCGTCGAGCACCTCCGACCAGAGATAAGAGTAATAGGCCGCCGCATAGCCGCCGCCGGAGAACAGATGCTGGAAGTGCGGCAGGCGGTGCCGCATCACGATCTCGGCCGGCATGTGGATGGCGTCGAGCGTCTTGCGCTCGAAAGCGTCGACGTCGAGCGTGCCCGGCTCCTCGACGGAATGAAGATCGAGATCGACCAGTGCCGACGACGTGTACTCGACCATGGAGAAGGCCTGCCCATAGGTGCGGGTCGCCAGCAGGCGATCGAGCAGCGCCCTGGGCATCGGCTGGCCGGTCTTGGCGTGCACGGCGTATTTCTGCAAAATCTCCGGGACTTCGAGCCAGTGCTCGTAAAGCTGCGACGGCAGTTCGACGAAGTCGCTGGCGACCGACGTGCCCGCCAGCAGCGGATAGGTGACGTCCGACATCAGGCCGTGCAGGCCGTGGCCGAATTCGTGGAACAGCGTGCGGGCGTCGTCGAAGGACAGCAGCGCCGGCTCGCCCGCGGCAGGCTTGGAGAAATTGCAGACGTTGAGGATGATCGGACGAATGTTGCCGATCAGCTTCTCCTGGTCGCGCAGCAGCGTCATCCAGGCGCCCGAATGCTTGGAGCCGCGGGCGAAGAAGTCGCCGATGAACAGGCCGACATGGCGGCCTTGCGCGTCTTTCACCTCCCAGGCCCGCGCGTCGGGATGATAAAGCGGCACCTTCGCCGGCGTGAAGGTCAGGCCGAACAGCCTGCGCGCGGTCTCGAACTGGGCCTCGATCATCTTGTCGAGCTGGAAGTACGGCTTGATCTCGGCCTCGTCCAAGTCGTACTGCGCCTTGCGCAGCTTCTCGGCGTAGTAGCGCCAGTCCCAGGGCGCCAGCGCGAAGTTGCCGCCCTCCTCCGCGATCAGCTTCTGTAGCGCGTCGCGGTCGACGCCCGCCTTGGCGCGGGCGCGGCCCCAAACCTCGTCGAGCAGCTTGCGCGCCGCCTGCGGCGTCTTGGCCATCTGATCGTCGAGCCGGTAGTCGGCGTAGGTCTTGAAGCCGAGCAGGCGGGCGCGCTCGGCGCGCAGGGCCACCATCTCGGCGATGAGGGCGCGGTTGTCCGTCGCACCGCCATTTTCGCCGCGCTTGATCCAGGCCTGGAACACCTTCTCGCGCAGGTCGCGGCGGCTGGCGAACTGGATAAAGCCCTCGCAAGAACTGCGGCCCAGCGTGATGGCGTATTGGCCGGGATGGCCGCGTTCCTCGGCGGCTGCGCGGGCCGCGTCACGGGCGAAATCCGGCAGGCCCTCGAGGTCGGCTTCGTCCAGGATCAGCGCATAGGCTTTCTCGTCGGCAAGGACATTCTGACCAAATTGAGTGCCGAGGCTTGCCAGCCGCTCATTAATGGCAGCGAGGCGGTCCTGAGCCGGCTTCTCCAGCGCGGCGCCGGCCCGGACGAACCGGGTGTGGTAGCGCTCGAGCACGCGGCCCTGCTCCGGCGTGAGGCCCAGCGTCGAGCGGCGCCGATACAGGTCGGCGATGCGGGCATAGAGCGCGCGGTCGAGGTACATGGCGTTGCTGTGGCGCGCGAGCAGCGGCGAGACCTCGCGCTCGACCGCCTCCAGGGCATCGCCGGTCGCGGCGCCGGTCAAGACGGAGAAGACGTTGGCGACCCGGTCGAGCGCCCGGCCGCTGCGCTCGAGCGCCTCGATGGTGTTGGCAAAGCTCGGCGCCGCCGGGTCGGCGGCGATGCCATCGAGCTCGGCGCGGTGCGCGGCCAGCGTCCGGCCGAAGGCGGGAAGGAAGTGCTCGGGCGTGATGGCGGCGAAAGGCGGCACGCCGAAAGCGGCGGTCCAGTCGGCGAGCAGGGGATTAAGCGCGGATGTGTCTGTCATGGCGCCTATCTAGGCCCGAAGTGCGGCCTTGTCATCGCCTAGCGGCCCGCAAGTAGCCGCCGCTATGGACTTGATCCGGCGGCCGGATTCGGGTTGATTGCAGCCATCTCCTGGAGAACCCGCCATGGCTCAAAGCCGCCGCATCGTCTGGCTCAATGTCGTCACCGTCGTCAGCGCCGCGATCCTGATCGGCGCCGAGGTGTTCGGCGCGGCCTTCGCCGGCTCCTGGGCGCTCGCCACGCTGTTCGACCTCGGCAGCTTCGGCCAGCGTATCCTCGACGGCGTCTTCGTGCTGTGCGGCATCGCCGTGATGGCGCAGTTCATCCGCTACGCGCACCGCATCGAGCCGTTCACCGCGCGCGGCTGAGCGCGCCGCGACCGAAAGCGCCTCCCATCTCTGAAAAAATTAAGGAAGACTTTCGCTCGGCGAATTAAATCGCTTGCGCTGCGCGAAAAAAATGTTATTTCAATTTTGCCCACTTCGCACGTGCCTGTGGTCGTGTGTCAATCGGTAGGTAGCGGGACAAGAGGCCCGCCAGCCGCCTGAGGTAAGCGAGCTCCTCCCCACGGGGAGAGTAAGTAGCCTCAAGTCTTCTGATTGGCAGCCGGAGGCGAAACCGGCGCACTCTGCTCTCCGCAGGGGACGCGACTTAAAGCAACGACGGAACGGGCTTCTTTGGTCTCTGCTGGCCTTCCACCGCCAGCGACGGGTCACCGACGAGGCTTGTCCATCATTGCCAGCAGCGCGGCGGGGCCTCCCCTCCAAGCCAAGGCAGCTACTTGCGGTTTACGAGCTCGCGCTTTCGGCTGCGTCCCCATCGCGCACCGTCAGCAGGCTCCTAAACCTCGAAATCGAGCGGCTAAAGCCGCTCCTTGAGCTGGGAGTATGCGCCAATGACCACGCGCATCCGCGAATTCTTGCGTAACCGGACCGAAGACGGGCCTTGCCTCGTCGTCGATCTCGACGTCGTCCGCGACAACTACACCGCCTTCGCCAAGGCTCTGCCCGACACGCGCGTGTTCTACGCCGTCAAGGCCAACCCGGCGCCGGAGGTTCTCACCCTTTTGGCCAAGCTCGGCTCCTGCTTCGACACCGCCTCGGTCGCCGAGATCGAGATGGTGCTCGCTGCCGGCGCCACGCCCGACCGCGTCTCCTACGGCAACACGATCAAGAAAGAGCGGGATATCGCCCGCGCTTTCGCGCTCGGTGTCCGGCTCTACGCGGTCGACTGCAAGGCCGAAGTGGACAAGGTCGCCCGCGCGGCGCCCGGCTCCAAGGTGTTCTGCCGCATCCTGTCGGACTGCGCGGGCGCCGAATGGCCGCTGTCGCGCAAGTTCGGCTGCGAGCCGGGAATGGCCGTGGACGTGCTGGAACATGCCCTCAAGTCGGGGCTGGAACCGCACGGCGTGTCGTTCCATGTCGGTTCGCAGCAACGTAACCAGCATGCCTGGGACCGTGCGCTCGCCTCGGCGGCCGCGGTGTTCAAGGAATGCGGCGAACGCGGCATGAACCTGGCCATGGTCAACCTGGGCGGCGGCTTCCCGACCAAGTACCTGAAGAACGTGCCGACGGTGAAGACCTACGGCTCGGCGATCTTCAAGGCGCTGCGCAAGCACTTCGGCAACCGGATCCCGGAAACGATCATCGAGCCGGGCCGCGGTATGGTCGGTAACGCCGGCATCATCGAGAGCGAAGTCGTCCTCGTCTCCAAAAAGAGCGAGGAGGACGACGTGCGGTGGGTCTATCTCGACATCGGCAAGTTCGGCGGCCTCGCCGAGACGATGGACGAGTCGATCCGCTACCCGATCAAGACGCCGCGGGACGGCGACGCCCTGGCGCCTTGCGTGCTGGCCGGACCGACCTGTGACTCGGCCGACGTGCTGTACGAGAAGCAGCCCTACCCGCTCCCGGTCAGCCTGGAGATCGGGGACCGGGTGCTGATCGAAGGCACCGGCGCCTACACGGCGACCTACTCGGCAGTGGCGTTCAACGGCTTCCCGCCGCTGAAGACCTATCACATCTGACAACCTTGGGAGCCGGTTCGCCGGCTCCCAACTTCCCCCACTGCTGAACCGTCATCCTGAGGTGCGAGCCGCGTTTGCGGCGAGCCTCGAAGGATGCGCGGCCACGGTCCGGGCTGTCGCCCTTCGAGCCGCGCTCATGCGCGCTCCTCAGGGTGACGTCCGAGGAAGGAGCGTGCTGCCATGATCCAGATCCGCCACGAACGGCCAGCCGACCTCGACGCGCGCGAAGCGCTGCTCGACGAAGCTTTCGGCGAGACCCGCACCCGCAAGAGCTCCGAACGGCTGCGCGAAGACCGCCTGCCGGCCGAAGGCCTGTCGTTCATCGCGTCCGAGGGCAAGCGCGTCATCGGCACGGCGCGGCTTTGGAATGTTGCCTGCGGCAATGGCCACCAAGCGCTGCTGCTCGGCCCGGTCGCGGTAGCGGAAGGTTGCCGCAGCCGCGGACTTGGCGGCGCGATGGTGCGCCGCGCGATTCAGGCCGCGCGCAAGCTCGGCTATGGCGCGATCGTGCTCGTGGGCGATCCCGAATATTACAATCGCTTCGGCTTTTCGGGTGAGAAGACCGGCGCGCTGTGGATGCCGGGACCGTTCGAACGCCACCGGCTGCTCGGCCGCGAGTTGAAGACCGGCGGCCTCGACGGCGCGCGCGGCATGATCGCCGCGACCGGCCGGCTTGAGCCGATGCCCGACCTCGCCGCGCTCGTGGCGCAGGCGCTGGCTGACGGGCGTGGCGCATCACGCCCCCGCCGCACCCGCGCGGCTTAGCAACCGGCAAAAAAGCCCAGAAAATCGTGGACGCCGCGCGCTAATCGCGGCGTCCGCTCTTCCGTTCGTCACAGACGGCGGATATCACCCGATATTCCGTCTTGGAGGTTTGAAATGACCGATTGGCCCGTTTACGCGAGCATCACCGGACCGATTGTCATGGTCGGCTTTGGCTCGATCGGCAAAGGCACCCTGCCGTTGCTTGAACGCCATCTGAAATACGACAAGTCGCGCATCACCGTGCTCGATCCCAAGGACGAGGGCCGCAAGGCGCTGTGCGACAAGCACGGCGTCCGCTTCATCCAGAAGGGCCTGACCAGGGACAATTATCGCGAGGTGCTGACGCCGCTGCTCACGCAAGGCGGCGGCCAGGGCTTCTGCGTCAACCTTTCGGTCGACACCGGCTCGGTCGATATCATGGAGCTCTGCAACGAGCTCGGCGCGCTCTACATCGACACGGTCAACGAGCCGTGGCTCGGCTTCTATTTCGACAAATCGAAAGGCGCGGAAGCGCGCTCCAATTACGCACTGCGCGAAACCACGCTCGCCGCCAAGAAGGCGCGCAAGCCCGGCTCGACGACGGCCGTCTCCTGCTGCGGCGCCAACCCCGGCATGGTGTCGTTCTTCGCCAAGCAGGCGCTGCTCAATGTCGCGGCGGACCTCAAGCTGAACGTCCCCGAGCCGAAGACCAAGGCTGAATGGGCGGACCTGATGCGTCAGGCCGGCGTCAAGGGCATCCACATCGCCGAACGCGACACGCAGCGCTCGAAGTCGCCGAAGCCGCCGGAAGTCTTCGTCAACACGTGGTCGGTGGAGGGCTTCCTGTCGGAAGGCATGCAGCCTGCCGAACTCGGCTGGGGCACGCATGAAAAATGGATGCCGGAGAACGCGCATACCCACGAGACCGGCTGCGGCGCGGCGATCTACCTGATGCAGCCTGGCGCCAACACGCGCGTGCGCACTTGGTGTCCGACGCGCGGCGCGCAATACGGCTTTCTCGTCACGCACAACGAGTCGATTTCGATCTCGGACTATTTCACGGCTTACGATGCGTCCGGCAAGGCGACTTACCGGCCGACCTGCCACTACGCCTACCACCCCGCCGACGACGCGGTGCTGTCGCTGCACGAACTGTTCGGCCGCGCCGGCAAGATGCAGGAGAAGCATCACATCCTTGATGAAAATGAAATCGTCGACGGCATCGACGAGCTTGGCGTGCTGCTCTATGGCCACGGCAAGAACGCCTACTGGTTCGGCTCGCAGCTCTCCATCGAGGAGACGCGAGACCTCGCGCCGTACCAGAACGCCACGGGGCTTCAGGTTACCTCGGCGATCATTGGCGGCATGGTCTGGGCGCTGGAGCATCCGAAGGAAGGCATCGTCGAAGCCGACGAGATGGACTTCCATCGCCTGCTGGAAATCCAGCTGCCCTATCTCGGCCCGGTGAAGGGCTACTACACCGACTGGACGCCGCTCGACGGCCGCCCGGGCCTGTTCCCCGAGGATCTCGACACCAACGATCCCTGGCAGTTCAAGAACGTGCTGGTGCGCTAGCACGCGGAGTTTCATCGAAAAGGAAACGGGCGGCCCACAAGGCCGCCCGTCTTGTTTTGCGCGACGTGACGCGCGCTACTTCTTTTCTTCCGGTTCGCCTGGCTTTCGCGGCGGCTTGGCCGGAGCGCCGGCCGGCGGTGGACCCGGACGCGCAGCGGGTGGCGGCGCAGCTGGCCGCACCGCGGCGGGTGGCGGCGGTGGCGGCGCTGCGGGTCGCGCCGCCGGCGGTGGAGGCGGCGGTGGCGGCGGTGGCGCCGCGGGGTGAACCACCGGCGGCGGTGGCGGCGCGGGCGCATGAACCGCTGGCGGCGGGGGCGGCGCGGCGGCCGCGGGCGCGCGTGCGGGCGGCGGCGCAGCTGGCGGCGCGGGTGGCGGCGGTTGACGCTGCTGCGGCGGGGGTGGCGGCGGCGTCTGCGGCGCGATCGGACGCTCGGGCCGCGCTTGCGGCGGCTCGCCGGGACGCGCGGGGGCGAACTGCGGCGCCGGGCGCGGCGGCGTAGCGGCTGGTCCGGGCGGCGGCGCGGCGGGCGGCGGCGATGGCGGTTGCTGTTGCTGCGGTTGCTGCTGCGCCGGCGGAGCGCCCGCGCCTTGCGCGGCGCGTGGCGGATGCGTGCCAAGCCGGCCGCTCTCGCCACGAGGCAGTGCCTCGGGCTTCGGCACCGAAGCCGCCGGCTGAATGGCCGCAGCCGGCTGGATGCGAACCTGCGCAACCGGATTGGGACCGCGCGGCGAGCCACGCGCACGGAAGTCTTCACGCCGCACCGGCTCAGCGCCGGTGACACCCTGCGTGCCCGCGAGCACGCGTGGCGCGACGCGGAAGGTTTGCACGGGCCGCCGCGTTGCCGCGCCGATGAAAGCCGGCGAAACGCCGGGATTGACCGCGACGCGGCCATCCGAATGGAAGGTACGGTTGACGATCACGGTGCTGCGCAGCACGTCGCGCGTGCGCGGTGGCGGCAGAAAAAACATACGCGGCCGCGGCGCGGTCACATAGCGCGGCTCGACGAAGACCCAGTAGGTCGGGTCGTCGTCGTACTGATAAATCACGTCGTCGGGCGGCAGCGGCGCCCAGCCGACATAGCGGTCGCCGCGCCGCCAATCGACCCAGGCCGGACCCCAATCATTGCCCGGGACCCAGAACCATGTCCCTCGGTCATGAATCCAGCGGCCGTAGTGATAGGTGATCCAGCCCCAATCGGCTTCATCGTCGTCGGAAATCCAGTACCAGCCCCAGTCGTCGGTGTAGATCCAATGCCCGACGCTGTAAGGACGCCAGCCGCGCGGGCGCTGATCGGGCACCCAGATATTCCCCCAGCGCGGATCACGCCGCCATTCCCCGTAGGGCGCGAGCGCCTGCTCGAATTCCTCGGACACCTGCGCCATGGCGGGCGACAAAGAAGCGGTGACGAGCGCCGCTGGCAGCGAAACCGCGGCGATGGCGCTGCCGGTGAGCAGGGCCAAAGCAAGCCGTTTGAATGCGGAAAGGTTCATGGTTGTTCGCCCCCGTGGCCGTTTATCGGCAACCCGCGACCCGTCTTGTAGGTTCCGAATCGGCTGCCTTGACGCTAACGCAGAAGCCGAGCCTCGCGCGCAATCTTGTCAGAATACGGTCAGAGTGTGAGCACGCCGGCAGCCCCGGACTCGGTGCCAAAGGCGAGCACCTGTCCCGCGGCATCCCAGCCGATGGCGCTGACCGGGTCACCGTCGGCGTCGCGGGCGCCAATCAGCGCGCCGTCTTCAAGCCGCACCATCACAACCGCGCCGTCGCTATAGCCGGTCGCCACCACAGGCTGCCTGGGATGGCAGGCGACCGCCGTGACGCGGGCTTTGGATGGCGCCAGCATGGCTGGCTGCTTGCCCATCGGCCCGTCCTTGCCCTCGAAGGGCCACAAGATGAGCTGCTCGGAGCCGGACGTCGCCAGGAATTTGCCGTCCGCCGTCCAGCCCATCGAGCGCACCCGCGCCGAATAGCCCGACATGCGCATGTTCTTGGCGTCGGCGATGCGCCAGCCATGAAGGGTCGATTCCTGCATCGCCGTCATGAGGAATTTGCCGTCGGGACTGATCGTGACCGCGAGGTGCGAGCCTTTCCATTCGAATTTCGCCGGCGGCGCCGCGGCATTGGGAAACCAGAGCGAGGCGCCGTTGTAATGCGCGATGGCGAGCCGCAGGCCTTTTGGCGCGAAGCACAGGCCCGCGACCGTCGACGGTGCCTCGAAGCTGCGCACCTCGCCTTTGCCGGTGCGGACATAGGCCGTCTTGCCGGCCGACCAGGCCACCGCGCCGTCGGGCCCCAGCGCGACCTGATCGATCCAGCGTTTCTTATCGTCGGTGCCGAGGATTTCGTACTTTCCGTCGGCCGCCGTCGCCACCACCTTGCCGTCGTCACCGCCGGTGACGATGCGCATGCCGTCCGACGCGCTGGCGAGAATGGCGCCGCTATGGATCGGCAGCAGGGCCTCTTCGTCGGCGTGGACGAACAGCAAGGCTTCGTCGCCCAACACGAAGACCGGCGTCGTGGCGAAGAAATGCACGCCGACGACCGGCGCCTGCGCCTTAATGGCGCGGACGCGACCGGCGAGCGAAGGAATCGGGGCCTGAAGGTCACTCACGTGATTATGCGATACAGCTCTCGAAACCCTGGCGAATTTTGTCCTCGGGCAATTGTCTACCGATGAACACGATGCGGCTGTCGCGCGGCTCGTCCTCGCGCCATGCTCGTTGATGATCACCGTCAAGTATCATGTGTACGCCCTGGAAAACGTAACGTTCGGGGTCGTCCTTGAAATTCAGGATGCCCTTGGAGCGAAGAATATCCTTGCCGTCGGTCGCCACCAGATCTTGCACCCAGGGGAAAAACTTATCCGGATCAATGGGTTTGTCGGTCTTGATGGAAATCGATTGCATGTCCTCGTCGTGATAATGCTTGAGCCCGCCGTGGCCGTGCTCATGATGCTCGTGGCCATGATCATGGTGCTCATGACCGTGTCCATGCTCGTGAACGTGCGGTTCCTCGGCCTCGAGGAACGCCGGCTCGATGTCGAGGATACGGTCGAGATCGAAGGCGTTGCGACCGAGCACCTCGGCGATGTCGATCTTGGCGCGCTCGGTGCGGTGCAGTTTGGCATAAGGGTTGATGGCACGGATGCGGGCCTCGACCTCGCGCAGCTCGGCGTCGCTGACGAGATCGGTCTTGTTGAGCAGGATCACGTCGGCGAAGGCGATCTGGTTCTTGGCCTCCGGCGCGTCCTTGAGGCGGTCCTTCAGCCATAGAGCGTCGGCGACCGTGACCACGGCATCGAGCTTGGTCTTGGCGCCCACCGCCTCGTCCATAAAGAAGGTCTGCGCCACCGGCGCCGGGTCGGCGAGCCCCGTGGTCTCGACGATGATGGCGTCGAACTTGCCCTTACGCCGCATGAGGCCATCGATGATGCGCACGAGGTCGCCGCGCACGGTGCAGCAGATGCAGCCGTTGTTCATCTCGAACACTTCTTCGTCGGCGTTCACCACCAGCTCGTTGTCGATGCCGATCTCGCCGAATTCGTTGACGATGACGGCGTACTTCTTGCCGTGCGGCTCCGACAG
>Ga0265314_10001261_pt1 | contig 28854 bp, 21 predicted proteins | sample 4126metaG_FD_203106 | JGI IMG/M metagenome (GOLD analysis project Ga0265314, IMG submission 203106) | Rhizosphere microbial communities from Carex aquatilis grown in University of Washington, Seatle, WA, United States - 4-1-26 metaG | ecosystem: Host-associated > Plants > Roots > Rhizosphere >... | reverse complement strand
CCAAGATCCGACAACGCAGATCGTCCGACAATGGATGGGGCATCGGTTTTTCTATCGCGGAGTGCTCGCCAACTAAAGCCTAACCCGATTCACTCTTCCTGGGTATAACTATCTTGGAACCGGTCTAGGTAACCAGTACCGCCGTATCACATCTGGATTCGTTCCTGGGAAACTGCCTAAACTGTCCAGATTCAACGCAATGGGTTCTTTCGGATGTCCTCAATTGCCACTCGGTTGGCCCTTGCTGCGCCGGCGACCGTCAATAGTATGCTTCTCATCTGTGGGCTGAACTCCTGCCGCTGCGCTTCCTTTTGCAGGAAGCTATACATCCAATAGAGCAGGGAGCAAAAGTAGCTGAGAGCCACGATCTCCTCAATGAGTTCGAACTGAGCGACGGATCCGGGATGTGTGTGCAGCAGCGCCGCTCCCAGGCTGAAGACGGAATAAAAACCGAGACCGGTAGCAATCTGCAGCTCCCTGTCACGCCAGCCAATCGCCAGAAACTGGCTCATCGCCGCCAGGACAAGAAAGAACAGAATACTCAGAAGAGAAAAGGTCTGTTGGATTCTAAGGAGCACGATCCAATTTGATGCCCAGGCGTGATTCACTGTATACCCCGTCAGCGGCCATACCATCGCCCCGACGCCAAGTATCGCCAGCGAGATTACCAGGATCATGCGCCGTGAAAGCACTGATCGCATTGGGCGAAGGACGCTCCAGCCCAGCTCCACCAGCACCCCAAACAGCATCAGGGAATCGAGCGACTTCTCCACAGTGAAGAAACGATCGTAAAGCACCGAATGGAGGTTAATCGCATTGGGGTTAATTGCAAATCCGGCCAAATCGCTGATCACCGTCCACAACAGGTAAGCGAAAAAAACGGGCAACAGGCGCGGAATGCTCTTCCGGATCGCAATGACAATCACTGCGACTTCCAGGAGCGTGATCGAATATCCAAGCGCCGAGCTCGGCGTCACTGACAGACTCCCAATAGAGAAAGCAAACGGGCCATTCAGATCGTTTTATCGACTGAATGACCCGAGTGTATCAGCGAATTCTGAATTGGGCAGCGCGAATTTGCCCGCTTGAATCTCCTTACAACACCCTATCCCCGAGGCGCGGGCCAGGGCAGTCCAGGGCCAGCCGCTGCAACCCGCGGTGCAGGCCAAGGCAGTCCAGGACCGGCTGCGGCAACCCGCGGCGCGGGCCAAGGCAGTCCAGGCCCCATCGTTGCTACCCGCGGCGCAGGCCAAGGCAGGCCTGGTCCAAACGTCGCCACATGCGCACGCGGTGCCGGCCACGGCAATCCGGGCCCGGCAAATGCAGCCTGCGCAGCCAATCCAAGAGCGGTAGAAAGAATGACAGAACGAACAACCAACTTCGCCGAACGCATAGTAGGATCCCCCGAGAGGCAAATCTCTCTCCCGAAAGAGTAACCCAAAGGTGGGAGATTAGATACGACAAAGATAACCAAATTGATAAATCTTTAGTTAGATTACCAGTGTGTTTTTGCCGCTCAGGGCATCTTTTTCATCAATTCGGGGCCCCAAAAAGCCATCCAAACCCAAATTCTGGTTACCATTGATTCCGGAACCGGGAGTATCCGGGTCCTCCAGCCGCTCCTTACCGGGCAGCTGGCGGTGCCGTTCAAGATGCCGAAAGGGGTCAATCAACGTGATTTCAGAGCTACGCCGTCGCTTCAACCACGACTACTCTCCTGAACGCTACGCCGAACTGCTTGCCTGCCTGGAACGGCGCTTTGGGGCTCCGGTGGAGTTTCGCGTGGCGGAGACGCCGATTTTCGTCCCCCGCGAATTGCTGGATCAGATGGCAGGAGCCGGCGCGGAAATGTGTGCGGCGTTGTTGGGAAATCCGGAGTACATCAGTGCGGCCCGGCGCGCTATTCCGAAAGGCTACTGCGTCGCGGGAGAGCCGACGCATCCTCATTTCCTCACCGCGGACTTCGCCCTCATTCGATCGTCGAGCGGAAGGCTGGAACCCCGCCTTGTGGAGATTCAGGGTTTTCCCTCTGTCTACGCTTACCAGGCTGTACTGAGCCAGACCTACCGCGAGGTGTACCAGATCGAACCCGCGCGGGGCACGTTCCTGAGCGGACTGGACGAATCCGGTTACTGGAGCCTGCTGGGCCAAACGGTGCTGGGCGGGCAGGATCCCCAGAGAGTCGTGTTGACTGAGGTCGACCCCCTGCACCAGAAGACGCTGCCGGACTTCGAGGAGACGGCGCGCCGCCTGGGAATTGCCGTCGTTGACATTGCTTCCCTGGAGGCGGAGGGAGGCCGTCTGCATTACCGCTCTGCCGGCGGTGTTCGAATCCCCATCCGCCGTATTTACAATCGGGCCATCGCCGACGAGATGATCGCACGCCAAGTCCAGTTGCCGTTTGACCTTGAACGACCCTGGGACGTGGAATGGGCCGGCCACCCCAACTGGTACTTCCTCATCAGCAAGTTCTCCCTTCCGTGGCTGGTGCGTGCCGGGCAGGCGGGAGCCCTGGTTCCCCCGGCAGTCTACCTTGACGAGTTTCTAGCGGGCGAAGGGCGTCACCGCCTGGCGCAAGCTGGCGTAGAGTTGCCGCCTCCCGGCCCTGACGCCGTTTTCCGCGAGTTGCTCCTCAAACCGCTGTTTTCCTTTGCCGGCAAGGGAATTCGATTCGATCCCACTCAGAAAGAGCTAGAAGCCATTCCTCCCTCGGAACGGGGCGCGTACCTGCTTCAGCAGAGGATGAGCTTCGTGCCCAACATCGAGACTCCATTCGGATTGACCCAGGCCGAGATCCGAATTCTCTACCTCTGGCCGGATCGCGGTACGCTGACTCCGGCTCTCTCCCTGGTGCGGTTGGGCCGGGGGAAGATGATGGGCGTCGATCACAACCGGAATCAGGAATGGGTAGGTGGCTCGACAGCATTCTTCGCATAAGCCCGAAGGAAGCGCCAAAGCAGAGTCAAGTCGTCCGCCCCCCTTCGACACTCCGAACTGAAGCCGCACCGGCAGGAAGCAGCGAGCCGCCGGCGCTGCGCAGCTCTGCCGGAACGTGGTGGTTACCATTCTCCAAACTATTGTGTTCTATGCATTCCCTCAAAAGTTGTATAGAGTTTGAAATGCCGAAGCAGGATGTTCGCCTGCTCGCAACCACAAATCCATGAATCAACAGGCTCTCAAGTCGGGGCTGACTGTTCTCCCAGGGGGACTGGGAAACTCTGCGCAGGAGGTGCGCTGCGCCGTGCGTTTTCCCTTGAGCCTGCCGGTGGTGGTCCATGCGGGGCACCGGGAGCATACGGCCCTCACCCGGAATGTCTCGGCATCCGGGGTTCTGTTTGAAATGGCCAGCGCGTTGAGCGTGGGCGTAGGAATCAAATTCTCCTTGCGCATGCCGGGTCCGGTGCTAGGCACACCTCACGATGTTCTGGTAGACTGCCGCGGGCGTGTGGTACGCTGCTCCAAGAGTCACTCACAGTCCCAGGTCGCTGCCACGATCGATGAGTACCGATTCGTGGAGCAATAGCAGATCTACTAGAGTCAGCCATGGATTTTGTTGAAGAGCCTCCGGAGTTAGAGCCTGTTGACGCGTCGACAAGGCCTGGCACGATCCGCATCATCCTAGCGGATTCGCAGGCTATTTACCGCGTAGGTATCCGCAAGATATTTGCCCTGGAAGATGACATCCGCGTGGTTGCCCAGGCCGATTCGCTGGAGAACTTGCGTTCCGCCATCGAGCGTTTCCCTACCGATGTTGTTCTGATGGAGGGCGCGCTGCTGACAAGCAGTGCCACAGCCATCCAGGAGTTACTGCGCCTCGCGCCCGAGGTCAGGCTGATTGTGCAGGCCGTGTCCACAGATGAGAACAATACCGTGGAACTGTACCGCCGCGGCGTGCGCGGCATCATTTCGCGATCCATCTCTCCCGATCTTCTGGTGCGCTGTGTGCGGCGCATCGCCGCCGGTGAAACCTGGATCGACAATCAGAGCGTGAACTGGGTCATCGAGGCCTACCGGGCCCAGGCGGCGGCGCTGGTCAGCCCGCGCACTCAGCCGCGGCTTTCGCCCAAAGAAATGGCCATCATCACCTGCATTACCCAGGGCAAGCGCAACAAAGAAATCGCGTTTCAACTTGGAACCACCGAGCAGGTCATCAAGAACTACCTTCGGAAGATCTACGACAAGCTCGGTGTAAGCGATCGCCTGGAACTTGCGCTCTACTGCCTGCACAACAAGATTATCCAGGCCGACGCCGACGAAGAAGTGGTGGCGCAGCGCGTAGCAAGGCGATAAGCAGCCGGCAAAACGCAAGGCGTATTACGGGGGCGCAAGCCCCCGTAGCTGTCTTCCAACTGAATGCCATCGAAGTGCGTCGCTGAAACGGTGGATCGTGTTTTTGGTGTGCGCCAGCTGTTCTTATGCCCGTGTGGGGATTCCGGGGATGGTTCTCGATCGTTTCCCATCTATTGCCCGCTCAGGTGGGGCATCGCGTCGAGCCCAGCCATATCCGTCGATATTGATTGAGGCACTGCGCTATCGAAACGTCATTTCCAAGAGTTTGCCTGGTTCCCGCTCTCCTTGTCTCGCAGCATGAGCCGCATCAAGAATGGTCCGCGCCGCCTTCGCACGCCTGCTTCCCGTCGCAGGTGGGTGGCGCAACGGAGGGCTGGCACTTCAATCGGGCCATCTCCAGCAGCCGGATGAGTTCTTCCTGTTCGTGCTCAGAGAGATGCCCCAGCAGCTCCGCCGGAAGCAGTGCGATGACCTCGTCCATCTCCGCCAGCAGCGCCAGGCCCGTTTCCGAGACGTGGGTCCAGAGAATGCGCCGGTCGTTCCGGTCGCGGTGCTGGCGGATGAGGTGAAGCGCCTTGAGCCTGGCCAGGAGTCGGGTAATGTCCGGGACTGCGGTTATTATGCGTTCACCAATGGCCGAACAAGTGAGGCCATCGGGGTGCGCGCCGCGCAGAATGCGCAGAACGTTGTATTGCGTTGCCGTGATCCCCCAGGGTCGCGTGGCGTGTTGAAAGGCGCGCTGAAGACAGTCAGCCGTGCGCATCAGGTTGAGGATGGCCTCTTCAGCCGGGCTGGCAAAAGGCTGATTTTGCGCGATCTCAGTCTTGAGGCTGGTCAACAATAGGCTCCAGTGATGGCTCAAACAGAGGTGGGTCCGGACCTGCACATTCTGGCCGGGAGATCCGGAACCCGCTCCGGCTACTGCTTTGCTACGTCCAACTCGATGGTCAGCTTGACTTCGTCGCTGACCATGCCGTTGGGCGTCTTGGCGCCAACGCCGAAGTCCTTGCGGTTGATTGTCACGGTGGCGCTATATCCCTCGTGCTGCTTGTTGCCCATTCCGTTTGCCGGGCCGCTTGGACCCTCAACGTCTAGTGTCACCGGCTTGGTGACGCCGTGCAGGGTGAGGTTTCCCGTCACCGCGAGGTGGCCGGCCGATCCTGAGACGCTGGTACTGTTGAAGGTAGCCGTAGGAAACTGGGCGGTGTCAAAGTAGTTGGGGCTCTTCAGGTCGTTGTCGCGCATGGAAACGCCGGTGTCCACGCTGGTGGTATCGATGGTGACGTTCACCGAGGACTTGGTTATGTCGCTCTCGTTGAGCACGATGGTGCCTTTGACGCCGCCGAATCGGCCATGCACGTTGGAGAGGCTCATGTGCTTGACCACGAAGTCGACCTCACTGTGGTTCGGATCGGTAACCCAGGTGGAGGTTTGCGCGAGCGCGATGGGTGCGGCGAGGCTGAAAACGGCCAGGGCGAAGGGGAGACGAGTCATAGGGATGAAGTCCTTTCGAGAAAGGGGACCGGCGGCGTCCCGGGTGGGTTGTTTACGCGCAATTTCGCGCGATGCGGGGAATCCGAGCGGACAGAAGCATGGCCCGGCAGGGCAAAAGCCTATATCTGAAGGATGCCAGTGCAGGCTATTTGTTGCAACAAATATTCCACTTGTTCTGAAGTTCTCGGAGCGCGACGGGGACGGGATAAAGGTTCGTTATTCTTCGGAAGTAACACACCAAAGGTAACCTGAGTAATTTCCCAATTCGTTCCGATGGTGTTAGCACAAATGTGTGATTGTTTGCGATAAGCATCGAACTATGATGACACTAGCCCAAACGTACAAAAACGTCGGCTGGCTTCACAAGGAGAAGGCAGCCTGTTGCCATCGGGAGATTTAGGTGTGGGTCAGTAGTCGATTCTCCGCGGAACGCTGGGAGGTTGGGGGGCGCGACGACTCGAAATCCCAGCCCCGCCAGCCAGACCGGAGAGTCGATGTCGGGTCGGTGGCCTGCTAATGGATTCAGGTCTGCAATCCAAGTGGATTGCGGGAGACTAATTTGTGAAAGCACTTCGGGTAGAGGAATTCCCCAAGCGAAAGAACCTCATTGAATCGCTGCCGTCAGGCGACCGCGAGATTCTAAGCGAACCCGTATTCAAGCGCTCCATTGCCGTTGAACGCAAGCGGAGTGAGCGTTCCAGGGAGCCGTTTCTCCTGATGCTAGTAGAAATCGGCAGCAATCCGGGTGCGCGGGAAAACCAGAAAGTACTGCAACGAATGGTGAGTGTGCTGCGGGCGTCCAGCAGGGAGACGGATGTCATCGGCTGGTACAAGGACGAGGAGGTCCTCGGTGTCATGTTCACCGGGCTGCTGGTGACAGACAAAAGCCTGATCCTGACCACGATCCTGACGCGTGTCAGCGACATGTTGCGGCACGAGCTGACGTTCGAACAATTCAATCGGGTAAGCCTCTCGTTCCACTTCTTCCCCGACGACTGGGATCATGGCAATTCCGAGCGTCCTACCAACACGGCGCTCTATCCGGACCTGATGAATCCGGGGAATCGAAAGCGGGGCCTGTTGATGCTGAAGCGCGCGATCGATGCGGCGGCAAGCGGCGTGGGGCTTCTGCTGCTGTCGCCATTGTTCATGATCATCGCCGCGGCCATCAAGCTCACATCGGCAGGGCCCGTGTTCTTCCGGCAGCAGCGTGTGGGCCAGTACGGACAGCAGTTTAGTATTTTCAAGTTCCGGTCGATGTACGCCAACAACGATCATGCTGTGCACAAGGAATACGTGCTGAAACTGATTGCGGACCAGGCGGAGCGCAGCGGAGGAGACGGCGCCACTCTGGGCGTATACAAGCTGACCAATGACCGGCGCATCACACCGCTCGGCCGTTTCCTGCGGCGAACCAGCCTGGACGAGCTGCCGCAGATTATCAATGTTCTGCTCGGTGAGATGTCGCTGGTGGGACCGCGGCCGGCGCTCCCATACGAACTGGCTGCCTATCAAACCTGGCACAGGCGGCGGATTCTGGAAGCCAAGCCGGGCATCACCGGCTTGTGGCAGGTTACCGGCCGGAGCCTGGTGAAATTCGACGATATGGTGCGGCTGGATCTGAATTATGCTACTTCGTGGTCGCTTTGGCTGGATCTGCTGATCCTTCTGCGCACTCCCCTGGCGGTTATTCGCGGCGCGGGCGCCTACTGACTTCAAGCATGTTCTGCGCGTGGAGGACGGTACAGCCCGACGCGCGGAGAGCACCTGTCAGCTTGACTGAAACGCATACATCGAGGCATAAAATGCCCCAAGAAGATCGATTCAGAACGGTGGTTTTCAAGTGAACTTCGGGGTGATCGGTTACGGGTACTGGGGACCGAATATCGCCAGGAATCTCGCGATGATCGAAGGTTCGCAGATCATTGCCATTGCGGATATGGACCCCGCAGCTCGGCAGCGCGCGCAGCGGGCGCATCCGTCGGTTCAGGTTACATCCGATCCCGCGGAGATCCTTACCTCCACGCGGATTGACGCCGTCGCGGTGATTTCTCCCGTGTGGACGCATTACGAGCTCACCAAAACGGCGCTGATGAACGGCAAGCACGTGTTCGTGGAGAAGCCGTTTACGCTGACGTCAGCGCAGGGCGAAGAACTCGTCGATCTGGCCGAACGCCGCAACCTGAGGATCATGGTGGACCACACGTTTCTGTTTACCGGGGCGGTGCGCAAGATCAGCCAACTGATCGATGAGAACGCGCTGGGCAAGCTCTACTATTACGACTCGACCCGTGTGAACCTGGGACTGCTTCAGCACGATGTGAATGTTTTGTGGGATCTGGCGCCGCACGATCTATCCATCATGGACCACGTCATCCGCGAATCTCCCGAGGCGGTGGTGGCCACGGGCGAGAAGCACCTGAACGACTACGAAGACGTGGCCTATATGACGCTCTACTTTCCGGGCAAAACAATCGCCCATATCAACGTCAACTGGCTTTCGCCGGTCAAGGTGAGGATGACGCTGATTGGCGGCGAAAAGCGAATGGTCGTGTGGAACGACCTGGTGGCAGACGAAAAGATTCGAGTGTATGACCGGGGCGTGAAGACCACCTCACAGGAAGGCGTGTACAAGCTGCTGGTGAACTACCGCTCCGGCGACATGCTGGCGCCGCAACTGGAACAAGTGGAGGCTCTTCAACTCGAGCTGAGGTATTTCGTCGATTGCATCACCAGCGGACAAACTCCGTTCAACGATGGCCGCGCCGGCCTTCGGGTGGTAAAGATGCTGGAGGCTGCGAGCGAATCGCTCAGGCATCGAGGGTCGCTGGTGAAATTATGAGCGGCCTGGATTCCATCGCGGGCGGCGTGCAGGCGGACGCGGCGGAGCAGGCACAATCATTGACAGAAACGCTGCCGGCATACGTGCTGGTGACGCCGGCGCGCAATGAAGCGCAGTTCATCGAGGGGACCATCCAGTCGGTGATCGCGCAGACGCTGCGTCCATTGCGCTGGGCGATTGTGAGCGACGGCTCAACTGACGGCACGGACGAGATCGTGAGCCGGTACGCAGCTAAGCATGGTTGGATTGAGCTGGTGCGGATGCCGGAGCGCAAAGAGCGGCACTTCACCGGCAAAGTCCTCGCGTTCAACGCGGGCCTCGAACGCATGAAAGAATTGCCGTACGAGGTTCTTGCCAGTCTGGACGCGGATATTACCTTCGAGAGCAATTACTTCGAGTTCCTTCTGGGGAAGTTGGCCGCGGATCCGCGGCTTGGCGTGGCCGGCACCCCATACAAAGACACAATCGGCGATACCTACGACTACCGGTTCATGAGCACGGATCATGTTTCCGGCGCTTGCCAGGTGTTTCGGCGCGCGTGTTTCGAGGAGATCGGTGGGTATGTGCCGTCGCGCGAAGGTTGCATCGATTCGATTGCCACTCTCACGGCGCGCAGCAAGGGATGGAAGACGCGGGCGTTCACTGAGAAGATCTCGCTGCATCATCGAGTGATTGGCACCGCGGAGCAAAGTCAGCTCCGCTCACGATTCGTCCTGGGCCAGCGTGACTGGGCCATCGGCAACCATCCCCTCTGGGAGGCATTCCGAGGTCTTTACCAGATGACCAGAAAGCCGTATGTGCTGCGCGGAGTGGCCATTCTCGCAGGTTACGCGCGGGCGGCGCTTCGCGGTGGCGAGCGGCCGGTATCACGCGAACTCAGAGCTTTCCGACGCAGGGAAGAAATGGCTCAATTAGCTCGGCTCTTCCGCCTTGGCGCGCGACGCGGCAATGCTGCCGGCACGCCGCGCGGAACGCAGCCCGCGGGTTGATCGCATCTATGGCTGACAATTTACTTAGGACGCAAGAAGCGGACGCCGTGTCGACAGTGATCATCAACGCAGATGACTGGGGCATCCGTGCAACCGCCACGGACCGCATTCTGGATTGTCTCTCGCGCCGTTCCATCAGCTCGACCAGCGCCATGGTCTTTATGGCGGACTCAGAACGCGCGGCAGATCTCGCGCAGCAGCACAACGTGGATGCGGGACTGCATCTGAACCTTACCAAACAGTTCACCGCCGCAAGGGTACCCACGGCGCTCGCCATTCACCAGGAGCGCATCGTACGGTTTCTGTGCAAGGGCCGCTTCGCGCCCATGGTCTTCCATCCTCTCCTTGTCTCCTCGTTCAAGTACGCCGTCCGGGCGCAGGTCGACGAGTTTACACGCTTGTATGGCGCGCACCCCAATCGAGTGGACGGTCACCACCACGCTCATCTCTGCGCGAATGTGCAGTGGCAGAAGCTGATTCCCAGCGACATCGTGGTTCGGCGGAATTTCACTTTTCATAGGTCGGAAAAGGGCGCGCTGAACCGCTTCTATCGCAGACTGCAGGACAGAAATCTGGCGCGGCGATATCGCATCGCCGACTTCTTCTTCAATCTGGCGCCAATGGAAGAGGGTCGTCTGCGCGAAATCCTCAAGTTGGCGCAGCACGTCAATGTGGAGATCGAATGCCATCCGGAACGCGATGCGGAATACGACTTCCTGATGCAGGGGCGGCTCGAGGAACTAGCGTGCGTGCAAGTGTCTCGTGGATATCTGTTGCGCAACAGCAATGCAGCAGCACAGCAGAATCCGACCCGACCGCTACGCCGGGCTGAGACTTCCATTGACCTCAGCGCCAGCGGCTCCGGCGCCAGTCTTCCGCACATTTGCGTCTGCATATGCACTTATAAGCGTCCGGAGCCGCTCAAACGGCTGCTTGGAGAACTCAACCGGCAGAAGACGGGCGGGATGTTCACGTACTCTGCGGTGGTGGCGGACAATGACGAGGCGCGCACAGGGGAGCCGGCCGTGAATGGAATCCGCGAGGCGCTTTCGTTTCCGGTGAAGTATTGCGCCGAGCCGCAGCGGGGAATCGCGCGGGCGCGCAACAGGGTTCTGGCTAACGCCGAGGGCGATTACGTTGCGCTGATCGACGACGATGAATTTCCTGTGGATGATTGGCTGTTGCGGCTCCTGCTGACGCTCCGCCGCTACGATGTGGACGGCGTGCTGGGGCCGGTGAAGCGGCACTTTGACGGCGAGCCGCCCAACTGGCTGAAGCGGAGCCGCCTGTACGACCGCGCGGTGAACCCCACGGGAATGCCGGTAGCCTGGCGCAAAGCGCGCACCGGGAACGTGTTGCTGAAACGGGAAGTGTATGCGGGTGATGCGGCGCCGTTCAACGTGGAATTCAAGTCCGGAGAGGATCACGATTTCTTCCGGCGCAAAATCGAAGAAGGGCGCAGCTTTGTCTGGTCGGCCGAGGCCGTGACCTACGAGGTGCTGCCTCCTGCGCGTTGGAGTCGGAGTTACTACCTGCGCAAGGCTCTGCTGCACGGCGGATATGCGGCCATGCAGCCGGACTGCGGCGCAGTCAGCATTCTCAAATCGGTGGTGGCGGTTCCTCTATACACGCTTGGGTTGCCGTTTGCGTTGCTTGCAGGGCAGCACCACTTCATGGCGCTACTGGTGAAGCTCTGCGATCATGCGGGCAAGCTGTTATTCCTTGTTGGCATCCGGCCCATCCACGAGGAGTACGTGAGCGACTGAACACCGTTTGCGCGATGGAGTGAGGATGGCGCGATCAAGGCTGGCGCTCGAGAGCATTGCGATCCCAGTGAGCAAAGGTTGCCGCGGCATCGTATGTGGACTCGCAGAATTCAAGCAATGCGCCGGAAGGCGATCCCGCACGCCGAACCTCGTCATACATGAGAATGAACTCTTTAAGATTGGTATCGTAGCGGGCCGCCTGCGGGCTCACCTTAGCGGAAGAGAATCCCTCCGGCTCCGGCGCGGCATAGGAGTAGAACGCTGGATCGCCCAGTCCCGCACCGGGCCAAAATCCCGCGCTGCTCACTTCATGCGAATAAGCTTCGCGCGTGATGGCATCTGCGCCTGGGCGGTCGGGTGCGCGCCGGCCGGAGAAGCGCGTGACCGCGAGGTCAAAGCTCCCCCAGAAGAAATGCACGGGACTGCACTTGCCGATGAACCGAGAGCGGAATTCATTGAGAACGGTGCCCGCGGATACCAGTATCTGCCAGAATCGCTCGACGGCATCGCGGTCGTACGAGGCGTGGACGGTGTCTTCGTCGAAAGGAATGGGATCTGGAACTTCGACCGGCATCTTCCAGATGTTTACTTCAATGCCGGCGGTGTGAAGCAGGGCCATGAATTGGCGATAGAACTCCGCAACCGGAGATGCAGTCAAGGGAAGGAATTGTTCCCGCTCTTTGGCGATGCGCAACACGAGGCGATGTTGTTCGAAGTCGAACTCGAGTTCAAAGGCGCTGCCGCGCCAGGGAATCGCCGACGTGGTAAGCCCACGGGAACTGACGTATAGGGGCACATTCCAAAAATGATTGATGGGCGGAGTGAGGGCAAGCCGCACTTTGCCGACGATCTGCGTCCACATGTGCAGGGTTTCGCATGTGTCTTGCCAGGATGCATATGGCAGAGCGGGCCAGCAATGCGGGCTGTCGATGAGCGCAGGGAAGTTCATGGCGTTCCGGCTGTACAGCCGGAGTTGTCCGGATTGTACCGCGCTGCACCGTCAGTGGAAATCGTGCGAGCGCAATTCCAGTGCCGCATCGGCCAGAGCTGTGAGGCGGGTCGCCTTCACGTGGATTACGTTGTCCTGGTTCTGAAGCGGCCCTTCCACCAGCAGGAAGCGGCTGCGCGTCACCACCAGGCGATCGCGCTCGTAGAGATCGGGGGTTACGATCACGTTGGCGATTCCGGTTTCATCCTCCATGGAGATGAAGATGAATCCCTTTGCCGTGCCGGGGCGCTGCCGCGCAATCACGCAGCCGGCCGCACGCACAAACTCGCCGTGCTTGCGCCTCTTGAGCTCCTCGGCAGAGAGAATATTGGCGCTGCGCAGCTCCGCGCGGCGATATGCCATGGGATGCTTGCCGACGGTGAGCCCCGTGCCGGCATAGTCCGCCACCAGGCGTTCTTCCACATTCATCTGCCGTAACGGGAGCGTCTCTGAGGCATCGCGGAGCCATTCACTTTGCTGCCGCAGCAGTGGGCCCTCCGGCCTGCCGGCGCGCTCCATCTGCCAAAGTGCATCGCGCCGGTGGCGGATGCCGTCCAGTTGATTCAGCGCGCCAATCTGCGCCAATCGCGTCAACTCTCGCCGCCCAAGCGCGGGCACGCGCTGCGCCAGATCTTCCGCCGAACGAAAGAGCCCGTGTGCCTGGCGCGCTGCCACAAGGGCTTCTGCGGTGTGCCTGGCCAGGCCCTTCACGTAGCCCAGACCCAGTCGAACTGAAAGCGCGCCATCGCTTTCGCGCTCGATGGTGCAGGGCCAGTCGGAGACCTGCACATCGATCGGTTTCACGCGCAGGCCGTGCCGTTGCGCATCCTTCACCAGCACAGCGGGCGCGTAAAACCCCATGGGCTGGTTATTCAGGATGGCCGTGGTGAATGCGGCCAGGTACTTCACCTTGAAGTAGGCAGAGGCGTAGGCGATCAATGCGAAACTGGCGGCGTGCGATTCAGGAAAACCGTACAGCGCGAACGAGCTTATGTTCTGCACAATCGTGTCCTGCGTGGCTGAGTCGATTCCATTGGCCGTCATGCCCGCGCGGAGCTTGCCTTCCAGGTTCTTCATGCGTTCCCAGGAGCGGCGCATGCCCACGGCGCGGCGCAACTCGTCAGCCTCGGCACCGGTGAAATTGGCCACAGTCATGGCCATGCGCAAAAGCTGCTCCTGGAAGAGCGGCACGCCCAGCGTGCGCTTGAGCACCGGTTCCAGCATGGGATGGGGATAGGTGATGGGCTCTTTCTTCTGGCGGCGGCGCATATAGGGGTGCATCATCTGGCCCACGATGGGACCGGGACGAATGATGGCCACCTGCACTACGAGATCGTAGAAGCGCTCAGGGTAATTGCGCGGAAGTGAGGCCATCTGCGCGCGGCTCTCCACCTGGAACATGCCAACCGTATCGGCGCGTTGCAGCGTACGATACACCTCGCCGTCTTCCGGCAGATGCGCCAGATCGACGGGCTCCCTGTAATGCAGCGGGATCAGCTCCAGGCAATCCTTGAGCACGGCCATCATGCCCAGCCCAAGCAGATCCACCTTGATGATGCCAAGATCGGCGCAGTCCTCCTTGTCCCACTGCACCACGGTGCGGCCGGGCATGGAGGCGCGCTCCAGCGGCACCACATGATTCAACTGACCCTGGCAAATGACCATGCCGCCGGAGTGCTGGCCCAGATGGCGTGGCATGTCCTGAATGCGCATGCACAGCTCCAGATACCTGGCGATGCGCGGATGGCGAATGTCGAATCCCGCGTGCTGAAACGAAAGCGCCATGGTGTCGTTCTTGCCGCGCCACTCCCAATGGCCCACAAGTCCGGAAAGCCGCCCCAGCGCATCCTCATCGAAGCCCATCGCCTTGCCCACCTCGCGCGCGGCAGATTTGCTGCGATAGGTGATGACGTTTGCAGTCATGGCCGCGCCCAACTCTCCATAGCGCTGATAGACATACTGGATCGCCTGCTCGCGTTGCGCCTCCGAAGGCAGATCGAGATCGATGTCCGGCCACTCGTTGCGGCTCTCGCTCAGGAATCGCTCAAAGAGCAGCTCCATGCCGACCGGGTCCACAGCCGTGATTTCCAGCGCATAACAGACCGCGGAATTGGCGGCACTGCCGCGGCCCTGCACCAGGATGCCGCGCTCTTTGCAGAACTGGATGATGTCCCACACGATCAGAAAGTATCCCTCAAAGCCGAGCTTGGAAATCAGCGCGAGCTCGTGCTCCACCTGCTTTTTTGCCCGCTCCAGAAGGTCGCGGCTGCCTGCCCCGTAGCGGCGCATTACCCCCTCGGCAGTGCGCTTGCGCAGGAAGCTGTCCATGGTCTCGCCTTCAGGCACGGGATAGCGCGGAAACTCGTAGCCAAGATCGCTCAGCGTAAATTCGAGCCGCGATGAAAGCTCGACCGTGTTCGCGATGGCTCCCGGCAAGTCGCGAAACAGCGCCGCCATTTCCTGGGCCGGAAGCAGGAATCGCCTGTCATTCAGCGTCAGCAGCCGGCCGGCTTGATCGAGAGGCGTATGCGTGCGGATGCATGTGAATAGATCCAGGGTTTCGCGATCGCAGGCGGCTGCATAACGAACGCCGTTGGTGGCCAGCAGAGGCAAGTTCAACGCGCGCGCAATACGAACAGCAGCCTGGTTGCGCCACTCCTCCTCGCGTTCCTGGTGGCGCTGCAACTCCACATAGACGTTCTCACGGCCGAAGATTCGCATCAGCTCTTCGACGGTTGCGCAGCCGGCAGCTTCGCCTCCGCGAGCCAGCGCCGCAGCCAGCGGCCCCTCATCGCCGCCGGTGGTGCAGATCAGGCCGCCGGAGTATTGCCGGAGATCATCGAGCGTTGCCGCACCTTCGCCTTTTGCGGGTTCACGCATCTTGAACTGGGTGATGAGCTGGCAAAGGTTCTGATACCCCGCCCGGGACCCGCAGAGCAAGGACAGACGCGCCGGCTCTTCTTTGTGCTGGTGCGGCAGCCACGCCGGCGGCGTAAGGCGAGAGCCGAAGCTCGATACCGACACCTCCGCGCCAATGTGCGCACGCATTTTATTCCGCTGGCTGCTGGTGTGGAAGCGCGCCGCTCCGTACACACCATTTCGGTCGAGCAGCGCCATTGCCGGCATCTCCAGGGCCGCCGCGCGCTCTGCGATCTGCTCAGGTAGCGAGCCGCCTTCAAGAAAGCTGAAGGCGCTGGATGCGTGCAGCTCAATGTACCGCTCAGTCATACAGCCCCGCCACTTTCCAGAGGTTCCGCGCGGGATCGCGGGTTACGCAGCAGCAGAGCAGGGAACCGTCCTGCGCGCGTGCCACCAGGTCCCACTCTTCCATGCTCCAGAGCGCCTGGTTCCACCATTCGCCGCTGGAGGCCCACGGTCCATACGCGCGCTCAACGGTGTAGCGGCGATCGCGAAAGGCAAACCACGCCGGCTTCTCGTGGTCCAGCGCAACGGAAGTTGGCACCGGTGGGCGAAGCCGCCGCATGGCCAGGCGCGCGCTCGATGGAGGCGCATCCTCATGCCTGGCGTTCGAGGGCAACGCAAAAGCTTCCATGTGAAAGGCGTCCGCAGAGTGTGTATCGTCAAGCACGGCACGGCCACAGTTGCCATCGCCTACGAGCGCACGCATGCGCGCCAGGGTCACATCGAGCCGCGAAGGCTCCGGCAACTCAGGTGAAAACAAGCCAAGCTGAACCTTGCCTGTTGTGCCGGGTTCGGCTGTGAGCGCGACGCCCACGATCGCTGCATCGGGTGGATGCGCTTCCAGATCCAGGTGGAGCAGTTTGATCCAGAGCCGCTTATCGTTTGATGGCAGCGCAGGACGAACAGTCCTCGCGTACGTTCCACCGCCGTCCAGGGTGAGAGAGATGGTGACAGCAGCCAGCGCCAGAATCCGCGCCTGCGCGCGCACAATCAGTTGATCGAGCATGGCGGAGATGATGAACAGCAGCGAATCCAGCAACTCCACCGGCCCATCGAGCTCCATCCGCTCGGCAAGCACGAAAGCGGGCTCGATTGGCCGGAAAAGATGCGGCTTCTCGCCGCGCGCCAGTTGCCGCAGGCGCTGCCCGTCCTGTCCCATGCGGGCAATCAGCTCTTTCTCAGGGAGCGCGGCAAGCATACCCAGGTTGGAGATTCCCCATAACGCGAAAGTGTCCGCCTGATCGCCGGCGAGACCAAGAACAGAGAGAGACAGTGGCGCAAGCGCCTCGCACTCCTGTCCCGCCGGGATCACGCAGACCGGTCGATCCGGCATCAGGTCCGCAGCCAGAACAACGGCCGCATGAAAGTTGCGGCTTGCTGCGATCGACGCCGCGATGCCCAGCCCCCCGATACGGTCAAGGAGACTCCGCGCCAACCGCTCCGAAGGCCCAAAAAGCTTCTCCATTCCCGCAATATCCAAAACGCAGCGGAAGACGCAATCCTCGCTGCACTCTTCCACGCGCGGAGAAAAGCTGCCCGCGCACTCCAGCAGAACAGCCCGCGTGGCCGCATCTTCACTGGGCGAACGCGCCAGCACAGCGAGATGCGGCAACGTCTCCACTTCCACCCTGGTCATGCCGTACTCCGCGCCCAGCTCGCGCGCCCGCTCTGTCATTGCGCATACCTGCTCAAGCGGCGCCAATCCTTCCATCACCACGCAGGCGCGATCGTGCAACTCGGGCCGCAGGCGCAGCAAAGCCTGCGCGGGAAACTCCTCGACGCGTATGCACGCGTAGAACTCCGCCGGCTTGCTCATCGCGCACCCGCCCATGTTGCCTGGCTGTGCCAGCGCGCGCCGGTTTCCCGTTGCGGCGGCTTGCGCAAGGGAACCAAGTGCGTCTGCGCCTGCGTGAATCGCTGCCGCTCCAGTTCCACGCGATGCTCAATTCCGGTAAAAACGGTAGTCTCATCGCGCCGCGCCGCACCGGGCGCAAAGCGCAGCAGCAACTCCGCGCTGCTCCTGGCACAGGGGGATTGCGTCATGAGCAGAAGGCTGGCCTGCGTCCTCTCCGCCGCCGCGCGATAGCGGAACCAAGTCGCCATGGGCACGCGCGCCGCGCACTCCGGCACAATGCCGCCCATGTCCAGCACGATGGCGGCAAAGCCGCCCGCCTGAAGCAGAAGATCGGCAGCCCGCAGCGCCTGCTCCATCCTTGACCACGGCTTGCCGGCTGCGTTGCGCCTGTCCGGCCCATTCGCGGGCGCTATCTTCACGGCTGGCGAAAACATCTCTTTGATAACCGGCGGCCTCTGCGGCGGCTCACCGCAGCAGGCCGTAGCGGTTTCGGTGTGCAGCAGTCCGGAAACGGCTGCTGACATCCCCTTTGCCTCAGTGCGCGGATGCGGCCCGAACCCGCCGCCGTGCAGTCCCTTTGTCACCGCCGGAGCAACCAGGCACTTTTCAGGAAGAGTAAACGCAGCTCGCGCCGCATGAGGCGCGGCAGGCTGAACGCCGCATCGCACCCACAGCATCCGCGCCAGGTCCACTCCGGCCGCCGCTGCCGATGCCGGATCGAGCACGTCCGAAACATCGATCCACGCGCATACGCGGCCATCTCTTGTCATGCGGGCAAGAAACGACAGCGCCAGTGACGTCCGCCCGGAGCACTCAGGTCCGGCAAGCTCGCTGATGGCGCCCAGCGGCAACCCGCCCTCAAGCAGCGCATCCACATTCTCAATGCCGGTGGGGGCAAATGGCCTTACTACATGCGGCCGCGGAGTGAGCGCGGCAGGAATCCGGCTGGCCAGGCTGGTTTCAATCTGCAGGCGGATTGTGGCGGCGGAGGGCATGAACAAATATTCGCTTTATGTTCGCCTATCCAGTCCTTGCCCTGTCAACCCAACCTGCTGCAATTCATGTGCAACTGTCCCGAAATCATAAGAAAATAAAGTAGTTATTTTTTCATTTCCACCTGAGCCGCAGCTCAGGAAGCGGGTGATCTACCACACTCCTCCTGCACCCATCCGTGCGCACTCCAGGACATCCCGCCTCGGTTGACACAGCTTCCATCCTCCTTATAGGCTGGGTTCATCGCAAAGAGATGCCCCGTTTTTGCATTTCCAGAAGCCGATGAGATCGTTCTCTTCAACCCGTATGTGTGAGTGCTGCTGTCGGTGCAGTCTGCCGCGGGTGTGTGTTTAGAGAAGAATCGAACCGAGTTTCGAGACGCTCATAACCCACTCGCCACATTGGCTGAGTGGGTTTTGGTTTTCAGGATTCATCGCCAAGCCAACAAAGGGAGCTTCCCCAGGAGGAAATCTCACATGTCACTTCGCATTAACGATGTTGCGCCGGACTTTACTGCCGAAACCACCCAGGGAACAATCCACTTTCACGAGTGGATCGGCGACGGATGGGCCGTTCTCTTTTCCCACCCCAAAGACTTCACCCCTGTCTGCACCACGGAACTTGGCGTGGTTGCCGCCTTGCAGCAGGACTTCGCCAGGCGTGGCGCCAAGGTGATCGGCCTCAGCGTCGATCCGGTCGGCAACCACACCAAATGGGCCTCTGACATTCAGGATGTCGGCGGTTATCCGGTGAACTATCCGTTGATCGGCGATCCGGAGCTGAAGGTGGCCAAGCTCTATGACATGTTGGCCGCAGATGCCGGAGACACCTCTGAAGGCCGTACTCCGGCGCTGAACGCACCGGTACGGACTGTATTCCTCATCGGCCCAGACAAGCGCATCAAGCTCACGCTCTCCTATCCCATGTCCACCGGCCGCAACTTCGATGAGATTCTGCGCGCACTGGATTCCATCCAGCTCACCGCAAAACATCCTGTCTCCACCCCCGCCAACTGGCGCCAGGGCGAGGACATCATCATCGCCGGCTCGGTTTCCAACGAGCAGGCGGAGAAGATCTTTCCGGGGTACAAGACGGTAAAGCCTTACCTGCGCACCGCTGCGCAGCCGGAGTAAATTGAATGCATCCGCCGCAAGCTCACGCGGCGGAAATGGCACCGGTGGCGAAGTGGCTAACGCGCTGGTCTGCAAAACCAGTATTCGCGGGTTCAATTCCCGCCCGGTGCTCCATCCTGCCTCCATCGCAAGATTCGCGACTAGCGCCAGGGGTGCGTTAATCTTTTTTCGGAAGCTGGTTCAGCTGATGAAGAACGCTCTCCTTGTTCTTGCTCTGATTACTCTGTCCGCGTCATTGGCGCCGGCAGGTGCACAAAATCGCCCCGCCGCGCCCGCGCAGCCGACCCTTGATGAGAGCACCGCCGCCGGCAGCCAGCCTGACAATCCCGGGCCGCTGGCCGCCGATCTCTCGCCGCGTCTGAAACGCAAGGATGTCCTCAAGGCGATGAGGAAGGTCGCCGACTGGCAGTTGCAGGAGTCGGAAGGCAAATACAACATTGGCTGGACCTACGCCGCGCTCTATGACGGCCTGCTCGCCGCTTCCCGCGCCACCGGCAATCCCCGCTATCACGACCGCGTTTTTGAGGTCGCCCGGCAGAACCACTGGGAACTCGGCCCGCGCCTCGGCCACGCCGACGACGAAGCCATCGGTCTCACGTACCTGAGCTTTGACGCGGAAAAACACGACCCCGCCATGCTCGGCCCCACGCGCGAGGGGATCGACAAAGTCCTCGCCCGCTCCGACGATCCGCAGCAACTCCTCTGGTGGTGGTGCGACGCGCTCTACATGGCGCCCCCCGTCCTCGCCCAGCTCACTGTGGCCACCGGCGATCAGCGCTACATCCGCTTTATGGACCGCGAATGGGACCTGACAACCGCCGCTCTCTACGATCCCGCCGAGCATCTTTACTATCGCGACAAGCGCTTCCTCACCATGCATGAGCCCAACGGCAAAAAGGTCTTCTGGTCGCGCGGCAACGGCTGGGTCCTGGCAGGCCTTGCCCTCGTCATCCAGCGCCTGCCCGCGGGTTCGCCCCTGCGCCCAAAATACATCGCGCTTTTTCGCGATATGGCTGCGCGCATTGCCGCTCTTCAGCCTACTGACGGGCTCTGGCGCGCCAGCCTGCTCGACCCCGGCGCCTATCCCGCTCCCGAAATCTCCGGCACCGCCTTCTTCACCTACGCCATGGCATGGGGCATCAACGCGCACATCCTGGATCGTAAGCAATTCCTTCCCGTCGTCTCCCGCTCCTGGCGCGGAATGCTGACTCACGTGTATCAATCCGGACGCCTGGGCAACATCCAGCCCATCGGCGCCGCGCCCGGACAATTCAAGCCGTCATCGAGCTACGTCTACGGCGTCGGCGCGTTCCTGCTCGCGGGCTCTGAGTTGTGCAAAATTTCGTCCCGGTAGGGGACCAAAAATCGCATCAACGTTGTTGCGTTTCAGGGTGCTGTCTCTTAAATAATCCGTCTAGAATTCGTGGGTCAATTCGATTCCAGCGTCAAGGAGTAAATGTCGTCGGTTCCGACGTCGTGGAGCATCATCGGCCTGTCGGCTGGGTCAAGGCCCATCCACAACGAATAGACGCCGGTGTACTGCACCCCTTTCAAATTGGCAAGGCTCTCCCGCTTACCATCACTAATCCGAATGCGAAGGACAGCCGAATCGTCGGTCCACTTGATGTAGTAGATCGACCGGCCGTCGTGAGACCATTCGGGAAAAGCCACCGCGCCTGTGTTCAAATCTGTCCATCGTCCACTCGATAGGTTGAAGAGTTTCATATTCATGGTGTCGAGTGTCATTGCTGCGATGAAGAGGCCGTCGGGCGACCAATGCGGAACCAAGAGGCCATCGGAAGCAGGAACGGCAACAACCTTGCCGGAGGCAAGGTCAAGAATGCGCAAGTCGGATTTCGCACTCGCGCCGACATTCGGAGAAGTGGAAAAGACGATTTTGCGTCCGTCGGGGGACCAGCTTGGGTCGGTCTCCGCCTGGCGATCGTCGGGCAAAAGCCGCCACGGCTTTGCACTTCCATCGGATGCCACAACATAAATCCCATCGACGCCCTGCGTGGTGCGGTCCACAAAGGTAATCTGCGATCCGTCTGGAGACCAGCGTAAGGACTTAGGGTACTCGGGAGGCTCAGTCAGTTGCATGGGATTGCTGCCGTCCGCACTAGCCCGCCAAAGAACGCCCTCAGGATAGGAGACATAGGCCACTGATTTGCCGTCGTTTGAAAACGTGACGAATTCCGCCGAGATTCCGGCGAGGATGGGCTGAAACTGCCTGGAGACAGTATCGAAACGGACAAGTTCACCGCGCTTGGTGCGACCCGATGCAAAGATCTTCTTCCCGTCTTGACTGGGAATGGGCCGGTCCCAGACGGTGGGTCCAAATGTCAGCTGAACGGGTTGTCCGGCAAGAGCACCTCCCCGGCTGTACCCGTCATCAACAAACCATGTCTGGCCGTCAGCAACGAAGACAAATCGCCCATCCCCGGCCCATTTCCCGCTCCACTGGGTGGCCGATGTGCCCCATCCCGGCAGGAGTTGATGCAGATTTGTCCCGTCCGTTGAAATCTGCCACAACAAGCCGTCTCTGGAAAACCGGATCACGCTCCCATCCGGCGACCAGGCCACCGATTTCAGATAGCCCCCCACAGTTGCAATGCGGTGTGCTTCCGTCCCATCGCGGCGCACGATAAAAATCTCCCCATTCGCCGTGCCATAGGCGACTTTCTCCCCGTCAGGAGACCATGTTGACGAAACTGCATTCCCTAGCCGGCGCGGAGTGCCTCCCAGCACGGGCACGCTCCACAGCGTATCGGCGGGCCCCTTTCCGCTTCCCTCGGAGGTAAACAGCAAAGTGGATCCATCCGGCGAAACTTCCCCGATCCGCGGATGTTCCAATGCAACATGGAGGGGCTCAACCGCGCCGCCTGAGACCGAAATCTCTGCGATCTCGCCCGTGTCTTCCCATTCGAAATAAACTCTGCTCTCGTCTGTTCCGCCAATGGACTTGGGGTGGCCGTCATGAGTGATCTTTGTATACGTCGAAATATGCAAGGGCGGCCTTACATGGAATCTTCTCCACCCAAAGATTGCCGCCGCCAGCACTGCTAATCCAACAGCGACAGCAACCCAAATCCGGCTCGGGGATTGCCGGGGGGGCGAAGGCAACTCCGGCATCCGCGGCGCATCGTCTTCCTCTTCTGACTCGATCACCATTCGGGTAACGGATTGCACCGCGCTCATCATCAATTCCCCGGAGCGGGGCTGTTCCCCATTTGCCGGAAGGGGTTCGAGCGCAGCCACGAACTGATAGCCCTTGCCGGGCACCGTTACGACGATCCGCTCTCCCTGACCGCTTTCCGCCAGAGCCTTCCGCAGCAGGAAAACATGCTGCGTGAGATTGCTCTCTTCCACAAACGAGTCGGGCCATAGGGCAGCCATCAATTCGTCCTTTGTGACCACTTGGTGGGGATGTTGCGCCAGGTAGAGCAGCAGGTCAAAGGTCTTGGATCGCAGAACGATAGCCTGCCCGTTCCACGTGAGAGAGCGGGCGGCGGGGCGCAACTCGAATCCTTCAAATCGGATCAAGCCTAATTCCCTCAATGCGTTCTGCGATGTAAGGAAAATTGAGAACGGTTGAGAGCCGGATTGAGGACATCCCGGCCAAGGAATTGCGACAACGTTGCACAGGGCAGAGTAAGAGTTCGGGGCCCGGAGTTCTGAGATACAGGATCGCAGCCTTAGAGTACCAAGCCCACGGGGTTGCTACAACCGGCGACCCGCGGACGAGAGGCGAGCGGAGGTGCCTTGAAAAAGAGGCGAAGGATTGAGGTTCTCATCGAGCGTCGCGAGATGTCGATTTATGGCGTTTCGCCGCTTGGTGGGGGGACGAATATTGGCGGCTTCGAGAGTGGAACCAAACCGCGCGGGGCATCGGAGAGTGAGGCGGAACGGCCCGCAATCTGTCCGACCTGCGGGTCGACAGAGATGCTGCGCTTGAGCGAAGCCATGACATTAATTGCACTCGATCCCGTTTCACCCGGATCGAGTGCCGAGCGAAGCAACGTGCATTGCGTTTTTTCGGCCTCGGAGGAGTGCTGGGTCTGCAAGCCCTCGCTTCACCTGAGTTAAAGAGAGTTGCCGGTTTTGCCCATCCACGGAGGGTGCCGCCGGATGGCAGAGAAGAGCCAGTCTTATTCACGCTTGCGACGAGGAGAAACCATGTTTTCAAAATCTCTATGGCTTTCCACAGCAATGTCAGTTCTTGTCTTGCCCGCACTCGGCACGATCGCCAGTTCGGCGCAGACCACGGCGGATACCTCGGCCCAGCATCGCAGGATTGCGGACAGCTATGGCAGGCTGCCTCTCAGTTTCGAGGTCAATCGCGGGCAGACCGACAAGCGCGTCAAGTTCCTGGCGCGTGGCAGCGGGTACGGAGTGTTTCTCACCGGACACGAGGCAGTTCTCGCTCTTCACGCCTCTCCTTCGCGCAACTCCGCCGCACAGCGGGGCCGCCTCCATCGGTTCTCCCCGGCAACCACCGACGTGCTTCGGATGCAATTACTGGGAGCCAGTCCGCTGGTTGAGCCGCAAGGCGCGGAGGCGTTGCCTGGAACGGTCAGTTACTTCCGCGGCAATGATCCTTCCCATTGGCAGTCCGGGGTTCCGACCTTTGCGAAGGTGAAGTTCGCCGGTGTTTATCCGGGCGTCGATCTCGTGTACTACGGCGATCAGGGCCAGCTCGAATACGATTTTTTCGTCGCCTCGAACGCCGATCCTAAAACCATCCGCCTGCATTTTGCCGGTGCGACGAAGGTCAAAGTGACTGCATCGGGCGATCTTTCGGTGCGGGCCAGGAACGGAGAGGTTGTTTTTCATCGGCCCATGGTTTACCAGGAAGAGAGTGGCCGGCGGCAACAGGTTCAGGGCCATTTCAAACTGTTGGCGGACAACTCAGTCGGCTTTTCGCTGGGAGACTACGACCATAACCGGTCGTTGGTCATCGATCCGGTTCTGATCTATTCCACCTATCTGGGCGGATCCAGGCAAGATGAAGCAGACGCCATTGCGCTGGACAGCTCGGGCTTTGCATATATCGCAGGTATCACAGAATCGGCCGACTTTCCCGTAACTTCGGGAGCCTTTCAGACCTCCCACGCCCAGGGTCACAACGACATCCCTTTCGTCACTAAGTTGAATCAGGCCGGCACGGCGCTGGTCTATTCCACTTATCTGGGAGGGAGCGGCACGGACACTACCTACGCATTGACAGTGGATAGCTCCGGCAACGCCTACGTCGCGGGGAATGCCCAATCGCTCGACTTTCCTGTAACTCCCGGAGCCTTCCAGACAACCAATGTCGGAGAGCGTGCGTTTGTCACCAAACTGAATCCAACCGGCACGGCGCTTGTCTACTCCACCTACCTGGGCGGAAATACCGCCGACCGGGTAAATGGAATCGCCGTGGACACATCGGGAAGCGCCTATATGGCCGGCACGACTTTCTCCTTCAACTTTCCCACCACATCCGGAGCTTTCCAGACAGCCAACAACGACGACCATACGGCGTTTGTGACCAAACTTCATCCAGACGGAGCCTCGCTGGACTATTCCACTTACCTGGGTGGAACTGGGCAGGAAGAGGCAAAGGGAATTGTCATTGGCGGGCAGGGAAATGCCTATGTCACAGGCCTCACCTACTCCACCGATTTTCCAGTGACGAGTGGAGCCTACCAAACCAAGCTGAATGCCGCGTTCAGCTCGAACGCATTTGTTACCGAGCTGAACGCTAATGGTACCGCCCTGGTTTACTCCACCTATCTGGGAGGCAGCTTGCAGGAGGAGGCGTTTGCGATTGCTCTCGATAACTTGGGGAACGCGTGGGTTACCGGCTACTCCGCTTCCACAGATTTCCCCGTAACATCGGGGGCCTTCCAGTCCGCGCAAGGCGCCGTCTTCGTTTCCAAACTGAATGCTGACGGAACTGCATTGGCGTATTCCACTTTCCTGGGCGCGCCCGCCGGCGTCGGCGTGCAGGGCGGAAAAGGCATCGCCGTCGATCAATCTGGAGACGTTCATATCGCGGGCACAACCGGGCAGAACTTCCCGGTAACTCCTGGAGCCTTCCAGTCCACGGCATGGCCCGGTGCTTCAGGCTTCGTCACGCGCCTCAATGCACCGGGCACAGCCCTCGTCACTTCAACCTATCTCGGGGGATCGACCGGGGCGTTCGTGAACGCGCTTGCGGTTGACGCCGCGGGAAATGCCTATGTGACGGGCGCGACTTCCTCGACCGACTTCCCCACCAGCACAGGCGCCTTCCAGACGACAAACAAGACTACCGGCTCCGAAACAGCATTCGTGACCAAGCTGAACACGGATGCAATCACCGCGATCGGCACCACCACTACGCTCACCTCCAGCGCCAACCCTGCGACGTTTGGCCAAACCGTGACGTTTGACGCCGCAGTGGACGCGTCGTCGGGCAACGTGACGCCGACCGGCAACGTGGTCTTCAACATCGACGCCACGGATGTTGCCACGGTCGCCCTCAACTCGGGTGCCGCATCTTACCAAACCGCGACGCTGACGGCGGGCGGCCATTCCATCAAGGCGACCTATCAAGGAAACGCGCAATTCAATTCGAGCGTCGATACGATCACGGAGACGATCCAGACACCGCAAACCGCGACGCCAACCTTCTCCCCGGCGCCGGGCACTTATACAACCACTCAAAGCGTCACCATCAGCGATTCGACAGTTGGCGCGAGCATCTACTACACCACCAACGGAGCCACGCCAACCACCGGTTCCACCAAGTACACAAACCCGATCACTGCAACCAGCACTGAGACCATCAAGGCCATCGCAACCGCCACGTCCTACAACCAGAGCGCGGTTAGTTCCGCTACTTACACCATTCAGACCTCGGCAGTAGCGGCCTTCACTCCCACGTCGCTGGCGTTCGGCAATCAGACGACAGGCACCGCGAGCGCCGCGCAGACTTTGACGCTGAAGAATACCGGCAACGCCACCTTGACCTTCACCGCATTCCCTATCTCCGGATCGGCCGCATTCAGCGAAACCAGCACCTGCGGAAGCTCCCTGGCTGTCGGCGCAAGTTGCGCCGTTTCTGTGGTCTTTACGCCGCAAGCGCTGGGCGCCCAATCCGCCACTCTGTCGGTCTCCAGCAACACCAGCGGCGCTGCTCCAACTGTCGCTCTCACCGGCACCGGCACTGCGCCTCTGGCGCCATCGGTAACGCTCACGCCGTCTTCGCTCGCCTTCGGCAACCAGACGCAAGGAACCGCTGGCGCAGCGCAGATGATTACAGTCAATAACACCGGGACTGCCCCACTTACCGGCATCGCTGTATCTTTGTCGGAAAGCCAATCCGGCGCAGTTAGCGGGGTTCGGTCGCAAGCCTCCGCCATTACATCCGCCAACTACTCCGCGAGCACCACCTGCGGCAGCTCTCTCAATGTGGGCGCAAGCTGCACGGTCAGCGTGGTCTTTTCTCCCACAGCTATAGGATCGTTGCCCGGCACCTTGCTCATCGGCGATAACGCCCAAGACTCGCCGCAAAAGGCACCCCTTTCCGGGACGGGAACAGCCGTGGCGCAAGGCCAATTCACGATAGCCGCCACCCCTTCATCCGCCACCGTCGCCAGAGGCGGGTCGGCCCAATTTCAGCTGACCTTGGGAACGTCGGGAGGACCGTACAACCAAGCTGTCACTCTATCCGCTTCAGGCCTGCCCGGCGGAGCCACGGCCACCTTCTCCCCGGATTCGGTCACTCCCGGCAACAGCGCCGCCACTTCCGTTCTGACGATTCAAACGGCAGCCTCCAGCGCGGCCAATCGCGGCCCGAAACCGCTATGGCCAATGGGTTCGCCGGCTCTGGCGTTGCTCTTCTTCGCCATCCCGAAACGACTGCGAAGGCAATGGTCAAGACGTGTGCAACTCGCATTGCTGTTGTTGACTTCACTGGTTTCGGCTGCTGTCGTGACCGGCTGCGGCGGCGGTTTCGCTGTGCCGTATGCCAGCGTCACCTCCAGCATTTCCATCACCGCTACCAGCGGCTCCAACGTACAGACCACCACCGTCAATTTGACCGTGAACTAGGAGATTGCCGATGAGAACACGATTCGCACTTCTGCTGACCATCGCCGCAGTCTCCATAACTGCGGGTGCACAGACCACCGCCGCTCATCCGGCAAGCACAGGACCCGAACTGGGCCTGCTTTACACTTATCTCCGGTCGAACGCTCCCGTGGGCCAGTGCGGTTGCTTCTCGCCGCAAGGAGGCAGCGTCTCATTGGCCGTGCCGCTGCATGGCAATCGCTTCTTCGCCGCAGGAGACGTGACCGTCGCCCACGCCGATAAGATAAGCCAGGGCGGCTACGACTTGACCCTGAGCACGTTTACAGCCGGAGTGCGCTATCGGCCAGGTTTCTCCCTCGGCCCGCTCGTGCCTTCGGTTCAGGTTCTCGCCGGAGGCGCTCATGCCGGCGGTGCTCTGGTCTCCGGCAATTCTCCAGCGGCAGCGGACTCGTCCGTGGTCTTTGCCTCAAACGTGGGCGGCGGACTCGATCTGAAACTGTCCCCCGGGAGCCATTTCTCCTTGCGCCTAGTGGAGGCCGACTACCTGGTCACGCTCTTTCACAACGGGCAAAACGATCACCAGAACATGCTGCGTCTCAGCACCGGCGTCGTCATTCACTTTGGCCGGCGCTGACGGGCGAGGGCTCGCACAATTTCACTCCGTCACGGAGGGATCGAAGCAATCGTGGATGTTGTGTGGGGCGGCCTTCGCATGAGGCATAATGCAGCTGCCCACGGGAAAGTGGATGAGAGATGATGGTCGGGGCGGAGGGATTCGAACCCCCGACCCTCTGCTCCCAAAGCAGGTCAAACGATTTATTGAAGCCTATTGAAACTTCTTGAAGAAAAGTGCCTTCGGTTGAAAGGCGGCGCTGCCTTATTGATCTCTATGGATATTGGGTGCTTTGTTCGCCACAAATTCGCTACATCGCGCACGGCCCCTCAGGTCCGATCCCGAGGGAATCCGTCATTTGCATTCTCGGGTGCCCATCGGGGGGATTCGACGACTTGGTATCTGCGGTTCCCGCTCTACGAAATCGCGGGCCTTTCAATTGGATACCTTCAGGACAATTAGCGTATGATGCGCCTGCGGTTTGCGCTCATTGCCCAGATTTGATCCCGGATGGAATTTTGGCGAGGCGCACACCTTCTCGAATTTACGAAGGACTGTTGGATCCTCGAGATGAGCGTGTCCTCGCCGCGCTGTCTCGGAGACCTTGGCGGCATGGCGATAGGTAAGGCGCCGGGGCAGACGCCGGCGCGCGCCTTCCTCAAAGAAAGCACGGTGCCACCTATCACCCCTCATCTGTGAGAAGCACTTCAGAACTGCTCTCGAAGAGTTACGCGTGCACGCCGGCCAAACCCATGTTGTTTCCAGACTGCTAATGTGCTTCTATGGTGTCCAGGATGAGTCATCAGGAAACGGTAGTTATCCTCACTCCAATGAAGGACGCGACGCGGCAAATGGCCACGTACTTCGATCGCCTCCGCGCACTTACGTTTCCGCGTGAGCGGCTATCGCTT
>Ga0265314_10001260_pt1 | contig 28863 bp, 18 predicted proteins | sample 4126metaG_FD_203106 | JGI IMG/M metagenome (GOLD analysis project Ga0265314, IMG submission 203106) | Rhizosphere microbial communities from Carex aquatilis grown in University of Washington, Seatle, WA, United States - 4-1-26 metaG | ecosystem: Host-associated > Plants > Roots > Rhizosphere >... | reverse complement strand
AATGATAACGCCGAGTACGATCAGTAATAGTTGTTGCTGGCCCATCTGTTTCTCCTTTGTTTTTTTTCTTCACATTAGGGCTTATCAGCCGAAGGACTTGCCAATGGACTGATTAAGCCACGAAACTCGTTAACATAGAGATGACTTTGTTTCATCTTCTGCAAAATTTTAAATGAACATTTTATGTTTCATTGCCTACCCCAAGATAATACTTAGAGAGTGCAAAGCAAATTTTTTCCAACTTTTGCTTTATTTAGTTTGTGATGAATGAACCTATATAATACAAATACTTAAAAAATGAATTGTGTTTTAAATCACTCATTCTGCGATTTGACTTCGAGAGGTATTGACAAATCATCATCTGTGTACTCTGACTATTCTGCTGTTTAATCCTTTCGACTTTCGAGTGCGTAAGTAAAAAAAAAAACCGAGTCTGTAAAAACAGACTCGGTTCGTTTTTCAAGAAGTAGTAATTACCGGGTAATAGTCGGTGTTGGAACCGTCGAAGAAGTAATACCGGTATAGACGACAGTAACAACTTCACGACCTAACGCCGTAAGTGTGAACGTATTCACGCCACGGGCGGAAATCGTATAGCGATCGCCATTCGCATTTGTATAAACCAATGTACCCGCTGCCACCGGTTTCCCAATAATCTGGAAATCGAAGTTCGAGTAATCGTTTTGGACTGCCGGTCCACCCAATACTTGCGGTTTGCGGACCCACTGTTGCGAAGAACTGATTATGCTGAGGCATTCTTGCGTAATCGAATCTTCGTTTGCCTGTTTCGCGCTGCTGCTGAACAGGTTGATACCGACGACTACTGCGATACCGACAATGATAACGCCGAGTACGATCAGTAATAGTTGTTGCTGGCCCATCTGTTTCTCCTTTGTTTTTTTTCTTCACATTAGGGCTTATCAGCCGAAGGACTTGCCAATGGACTGATTAAGCCACGAAACTTTTTTCGTTATGGCGGTAAGTACCGCTTTTTAATTCGAAACTCGTTGCAATCGCTTTATTCGATTAGCGTATAGACAACATACAAGGGAAGAGCGGGGAAAGCAAGCCGACTACAAAAATACTCGGAGATAAGTGTGATTAATGGCCATCTATTTTACAATGGTTTAATAAAAATTTATGACCAATATCACACTCATTGAATTATGAGCTCTGTGAGAGTATTACTTTGAACCGTCATCCGAGTCCTTTAGAATCTGGTCAAATCGCTGAGCATTACTCTTAATCGTCTCCTGTAATTTGTGAGCAGCGTGGAGATCCTTGATGCGTGCTTTCAAATCAGGTTCAAGGTCGACTTTAAGAAGGATTACAAGTTCCTTTTCAGTTACGTCGATGCGCTCATAACCGGCGAGGTAGCGGATACCGAGTACCCACCATGGTAGATCTTTGAGAAAAGGTATACCAATGCGTATGTGGTTTCTTTCGTTGGTCGTCAGGCCGCCAATTGCAGCTTCCTCACCCGGAAGCAACAATAATGAAGTACTGGCTTTTGTTTTGTCGATGGTAGTAGTAAGTGTGTTAACGCTTCCGGTGGAACGTTCGACATCCAGTTTAAGGTGGACAAATGTTAAATCGTTATCCGTGAGTACTGTCGGAGTGACCTGTAAAATCGTACCTGCGGAAACAAAGTTGTCGATGGTATTTCCCGCGAAGTCACGAGTTTTTATCGAGAAATCCTGTCCGACCTGAACATAACCGGTTTTCCCGGCTCGAACCCGAATCTGTGGATTCGCGATAATCGTACCTTTACCATTGTCCTGGAATGTTTTGACTATGCCAGCTACCGACATGGTATTGTTTATTTTTTTCGAAGTGGAAATAGAGAAAACGTTGTTGTTGGTAACGTTCGAGTCGGTGTTTTGCAGGATATTTACTGGTACCTGACCCTGTTGAATCATACTCCAGTTCACTCCAAGTTCGCGTAACGTACTGCGATCCGCTTCGAAAAAGATTGCTTCGATATTCACTTCCCGGCTGTTAATATCGATTAAATCGACATCTTTCCCCGCCGCAGCATCTTTTACATTCGGGTCAAATACCCGGATGTAATTTGAACCTTCTTCGTATTCCAAGTGGTTTTTGCTGCAAATCAGATCAAGTGCCCTTCGCCAGGGTAAGTTGACGATTTCCACACCGATTTTCATCGTCTTGCCGGAATTGTCGATGATGACCTTCTTCTCCTTGAGAGTAATGTCGTTGATGAGTTTTAATGCCTGCTCAAGCATTAAAGTCTCGGACAATGAGATTTTTTCATCGGGAGCGCCACCACCAGTCCATTCGGGCCGTGGTTGAGTCTGTGCAATCACCGACGGTGCGAGTGCAAATAACAGTACAAAAAGTACTACTGCGTAAACTGTTTTCTTACTCGTCAGGATCATACTGCCTCCTTCTTACTCTCGTTCGTCGTAGAACACCGGTAAGTATGGTTTCGGTATTAGGTCGTTTGGTAACACATAAAGTATTACCGGGTAATCGTAGAACTACCGCCAGTGTATATGTTCTGTTTTACAACACGGTCGAAAGAAATCTCAAGCCATTCACCAACCGTATAGACTACGTTCAATACAAAAATCTTAAATAACCGCTCTTCATGTTGACGGAAAAACGCCAGAATTTCCTGAAGGGGTATTCGAACAATACGCGTTTCTGTCTCTGCTACCAATTTCACCGGTCGCATCGAAAAATTTATTATCGATGGTGCACCCCATGAATCGCCTGCAAACAAAAGCATGATATTGTAACCGCCGCGTTCCACAGAAAACCGCCCCGACTGCACGATAATCAGTCCTGATTCATTTGCAGAATCCCAACTAATCTCGGTGCCAAGCGGAACCGCTGTCTCTTTTCCCAACATGCGTATCGCCATGTATTCGTCGCGGCGCCACCCCCGGAAAATTTTAGGTAAGAATGGATCGGGTTGAGATTTCCGCGATTCTATCGCACCGATAAACGAGCGCAATTTCTCTAAATCGGCTTCCGCGCGTTTTTTCTCGGTTGTAGAACGTTGGTTTTCAAGCGCATTTCGAACCGTTACTTTCAACTCTTCGAGTGAAAGCGGTTTCGCAAGAAAATCGTAAGCGCCGTGTTTCATGGCTTCACGCATCATATCACGGCTGTCGTGTCCCGATAGCACGATAATGGGAATAGAACTAAATCGGGAATGTAATTCAGTCATCAAATCGAATCCGCTCATACCGGGCATGACCAAATCGGTTATGACCAAATCGAAATTGATTTCATTTAACTGCGATAGTGCCTGCTCACCTGTGTTTGCGACATTAACTTCAAACTCGAGTTCCCGCAAAGTCGCGCTCAAATAATCGGTGACTTCGACGTCGTCATCGACTACAAGAATTTTTAGCAACGATGCCGGACTCATAACATATCCTCTGACAATACTTCAAGTTTGTGGAATTCATCCGGTAAATTACCGAGTTGTTCTGCAAATCCCTGCAGCCCCGAATCGGTTGCATCCGGGAAAATAATTTTCAACACTTCCGGTCGTTCCATCGGCGTCGAAGGGGTAATTTTCCGTTCATCCATCTCACGCCAGCTGCACATCCTATCAGCAAAATGAACTACCCGCGTCAATGGTGGACAAATCGTACTTTTTTCCGGCAAATGGTGCCACCGTAACGCTTCCGCCAACGAAGGTGAAAACCGCCACCGTTCTGCGATATAACCGGAAATTTCCGAATGGTCATTACCCAAAATCATTCGCTCCAACTCACTTGGATTACTTCCTTCGTTGATACCATCGATGATAGTGCCGAATTCTTCCGGGAAGTATTCCAAAATAATTATATGGCCAAGATCATGAAGTAAACCGGCAATGAATTCTTCGCCTAACGTTTGTTGTTGCAAATCCAGTTTCCTGCTGAGCAATCTGGATGTCAATCCGGTCATTAAACTGTGCCGCCAAAGTACCCGACGGTCGAACGACCGGCTTCCAATGTGCGCAAACGCGTTCACCACACCGACGCTGGAAACGATAGCAATAACTTCGTTTAATCCCAGTGTAAAAAAGGCTGTTTCCAAAGAGCTTGTGGGATGACGTCTACCGAAATAAGAACTATTTGCAATCCTCAAAATTCTTGATACCAGCGCCGGATCTCGATAAACAATTTTTTTTAACGAATCGAAATCGACATTTGGATCTTGTAATGCTGCAAGTATTTCGTAAAGAACGCTTGGTAATGTCGGTAAATTTGTTAAGGACGCAAGTTGTTCCAAAGCGTAGCCACGTTCACGCGCCATTAATCCTCCGTGGTCGTCGCGACCACTTCTTCAATTGTCGTTACCCCTTGCTTTATGCGTTCCCTACCGCTTGCCCGCAACGTTAACATCCCTTGACTTACAGCAAGATTACGGAGTCCTTCTTCGTCGATATCGGTTTTACTATGTAGAATTAAATGCTTGACTTCTTTCGAAAAGAATAACGCTTCATGGATTGCCGCCCGGCCTTTGTAACCATTGTTGCATTGATCACAACCGACCGCTTCGAAAAAGTGCAAATCGTCAAGTTCTTCATCGGTAAAGCCAAGTAACTTCGCCGCGGTATGGTCATATACATCGGTTGGTCGTTTGCAGTTCTTGCAAAGCGTCCGTAATAGTCGTTGGGCGACGATGATATTCATAGCCGTTGCAATTAAAAACGGTTCGATGCCCATTTTGTAAAGACGGGAAACCGCGCTGGGCGCGTCATTCGTGTGCAAAGTCGAAAACGTTAAATGACCGGTATTTGCCAACTTAATGGCAATATCCGCCGTCATTTTATCGCGCATTTCACCGACCATTACGATATCGGGGTCGTGGCGCAAGATACCGCGAATGGCACCTTCGAAATCCATTGAATTTGATAACTTTAATTGCCGTGCACCGCGAATCATATACTCGACAGGGTCTTCAACAGTCAATGTATTCTTTTCCGGAGTGATAACCTGATACAATGCAGCGAGCAATGTGGTGGATTTCCCGGATCCGGTAGGGCCGGTAAGAATGACCATGCCTTGCGGTTTGTTGATTGCCCGGACAAAATCACGTTTCGCTTGATCGTGAAATCCTAATTTTGTCAAGTCGGTAAGCACTTTACGGTCATCAAGAATACGGATGACGATGGATTCATATTTTCGCCGGAAGTCCTGCGATACAATCGGCATGATACTTACACGGAAACGGATAATCGCATTATCGATTTGGCGTTGAATAAATCCGTCTTGCGAAGCATCCCAAATGAACCGGTCAACATTACGGGTACGGTCTTTTACAACCGCCGAGATAGTTTCCGGTTTGAAATTTTCCTGAGCATACCATAACCGGAGTTTACCATCGACGCGGAACCAGAATTCTGTGCGGTTGTTCGGTTGTGGTAGAATGTGAATATCGCTTGCACCCTGCCGCACTGATTCGACAAGACATCCTTCTATCAAGTTCGTCAGAATCGACCGGTTCATCTCAAGGTCGAGTGTGACCTCTTCTTCCGCTTCTTCTTCCTGAGGCGGTGGTGTATAATCACCGGAGATTTCTTCGATTAGCTGAAGGAATTCGTTTTGCGGTGTCTCAATTTTATTGAGTAATGCTTCCAATTCCCTGCGGGGAGCATACGATAACTCGTACTTGGTAACTTTTAATTGGAATAAAAGGAGGTTAAGTGCCGGGTCCGTGGGGTCTTCCGTAAGGAAAACAACCGCTTCATTTTTCGAGTAGTCGATTTTAAAAGGGATGAGCAGTGCTTGTTGTAATCGTTTACTGGAATCGGCGCCGAGTGCTTCGAGATAACTTCGAATAAAATTGATGCGGTATTCGTCGATAGCTTCTGCATTTAAATCGACTTCGGGAAAACCATAAATTTGGGAAATCGACCGGAATACCATATCTCGGTCACAATTCATATCGGTCGCAAGAATTTCACCTAAGCGTCGACGGTTCGGGCCTTCCCGGCGCTGGATTTCAAGGGCATGCGTTACTTGCTCGGCAGAAGCTATCCGCTCCGAAATCAGCTTCTCTCCGAGGCGGGGAACCTGAATTTCTTCAAGCCCGGTCCGTTTCGGAGTACGCGCACCAATGATATTGGGTGATTTTAGCATCGATTAAGTTGTTGTTCTGCTATTAAATCCAATAGATACAAAGTACCTGCGTTATCAAAGTAACGCGGGACAATCAAGTCAGCGAATTAGTTCTGCTCTTCAACGACACAACTTACAAGGAATATATTGCTGTCCGCAAGTTGTTTGCATAGTTCTTTACATTTTTTTCAACGGTTTGGTTCGTTTTTATGTGATACAAATCACTCCATTTCCCTGAATAGCTTTTTGCTATTTCAGCGGTCGTTACTTCTGCAATCAAAATGAATAAATTGATAATACTACTTGAAGTAGGGTGACAGATTCTTACCCACTACATGATGCCATTTGTTGGTTATTTCGCCATCTTTCTCGATAAAGAGGTCGACGTACGTCGTGACTTCCATTAACAACCAGTGTCCGCTCTTGTCGTGCTGAAATTTGCGGTAATGATCGTCAAATATCTCGTATTTCATTCCACTTTTACTGTTCTCAAACACGCCTACGGTATGTTTACTGTAATTTTGCTGAGTTAACCAGTGTTCCAATTGTTCTTTCGTTACCATTCCGACCTCCCAAATGAGATGAGAAACTAAATCCGTTCAAATTTGAAGTACTGATTGAAAACGCGCAAAAGATAGTAAATCAACGATGTTGACTTCTGAAATGAGTAAACCGGCACTTGTGTCCCGCCCATTTGCCGGTAGAAATCTCGCACTCCCGGAAGCATCGAACCTTCGAAATCGAATACAATGTTTCGTTCATTACAAAATTGAACTGCGGTGTACATCGTCAGCATGTTGACATTTTTCAGATATCCCTCGCCGGCAACCACCGAACCATTGATAACATTGTAAGCCCGGGTATTGTCGAAAATGAGAATGCTACCGGATAATGGAGTTCCACTCCTATCGGTGATGAGCACTGATACCCAGCTTTCATTGGCTCGATTGGCTGACAGCATCCTGCGACACAACTCTGTTTGCGAATTAAATTGTCTGCTCTTGCCGGTTTGAGACCACAAGTGTAATACGGAATCGACATCAGAACCGACAGCAACGACAAGTTCTTTTTCTTCGACTTTTTTTAATAGCGTGTTGAGATACGTCACATTTCGTGATGCAAAGTTCTTTTTGAATTCATCTACCGTGCCGCTGAACTCGTGTGTGCACCTTACGTTTAAACTATATCCGCGTTTATGATAAGGAAGAATATCGTGGTGGCCGGGTGTAAAATAGAATACGGTGTGTCCCATCCTGGGAATCGCTCCTAACAACATATCTGTGATGTTGTATGCTTCGGTATTCGCCGATGCAGAATTCTTTCTATCTGAAACGGCTATTAGCGGCATAAAATGGGCAGTTAATGGGGGTGTATTAAAACAACTGATGCCGTATCGTTTGATTGTAATGAGAGCAACACCACCGCGGATTTGTTCCGTTTTGTCATATACGGCATACACATCCAGCGGGAGTTCCGATTGTGAAAGCCATTCCGTAGTTAGAAAGATGCTTCCCCGAGGGTGTTTGCGAACGAACTCATCCCACTGCGGATATTGTTCCTTAGTTAGTTTCTGTACTTCAAATTCAGCCATTAATCGGCTTACTCCTTATGTTCAATTATGTTCCTAATGTACGAAAAAGTGGTAAGCAGTGTGTTACTCATTCTAAATTGAACTCACGCTAAATCCGCTCCGGTTGACGAAACCGGAAAATACCAACATAAAATTTAACTGACCGACCCGGATAGATAGCGCTATCAAGGTTAAAACAGCTTATTTGCAGGAACGTAAGAATTTTCGCAAATTTAGTACTGTTTCATCCACCCAAAAAAGCCGCAATACAAGTAAGGAGACTCACTCGTGGCAGAAAAATTTCAAAACTTTATTAATGGCGAGTGGTGCGACGCGAAAAGCGGCGCCACCTTCGAAAACCGCAATCCCGCCAATTGGTCCGAACTAATCGGGACATTCCCTAAGAGCGGATTTGAAGAAGTCGATCGAGCAATCACCGCAGCCAAAGAAGCTCAAAAGTCGTGGCGGCTTGTCCCCGCACCGATGCGCGGCAATATTCTGAAGAAAGTCGGCGATTTGATGACCGAACGTAAAGAATTCCTTGCCCGCGAAATGACCCGTGAAATGGGGAAAGTGCTGAAAGAGACCCGCGGCGATGTGCAAGAAGGAATCGATACTGCATACTATGCCGCCAGCGAAACCCGCCGTATGTTCGGACACAACGCCCCCTCCGAATTGCCGAACAAGTACAACTTGTCAATGCGTCAGCCGTTAGGAGTCGTAGGCGTCATTACCCCGTGGAATTTCCCGATGGCAATTCCGACGTGGAAAATCTTCCCGGCATTGGTTTGCGGAAACAGCGTCGTTTTCAAACCAGCGAGCGATACTCCCCGCACCGCTACCGAGTTGGTAAAAATTCTCGCGGAAGCCGGTGTACCGAAAGGTGTCATCAACCTCGTCCATGGCGGTGGTTCGGTCGTCGGTAATGCGATTGTGAACGATCCACGGGTGGCGGCAATCAGCTTTACTGGTGGCAGCGACGTTGGCAAGCGCATCAATGAACTTGCCGGCAAAACCTTGAAACGCGTTTCATTGGAACTCGGCGGCAAAAATGCCCTCATCGTGATGAACGACGCCGATCTCGATAATGCGCTCGACGCAGTATTGTGGGGCGCGTTCGGTACGACCGGACAGCGTTGCACCGCCACGTCGCGCATCATCCTCCAGTCTGGTATCCATGACAAATTCCTCAAGATGCTTGTCGATGCGGCAAATACGCTGAAACTTGGCGATGGTCTCGATGAAAAAAATCAAGTCGGGCCGTGCGTAAGCGAAGCGCAACGCGCGTCGGTACACGAGTATACACTCATCGGAATGAATGAAGACAAAGCGAAACTCGAATGCGGCGGTGAGTTTGCCACCGGTGGCGACCTCGACAAGGGTTGGTTCTACAAGCCGACGATTTTCAGCCGGGTGAAACCGGGAATGCGGCTTGAGCAGGAAGAAATCTTCGGCCCGGTGCTTTCTGTCATAAAATGCGAAACCCTCGAAGAAGGAATTGCCATTCTCAATGATACTGTGTACGGCCTCTCATCTGCTATCTTCACACAGGACGTGAATGCGGCAATGACTGCCGTTCGCGATATCGAAGCCGGTATCGTCTATGTAAACAGTGCGACCATTGGCGCGGAAGCCCACATGCCGTTTGGTGGTGTGAAGGAAACCGGCAACGGTCACCGCGAAGGTGGCTGGACGGTATATGACTTCTTCTCCGAATGGAAGACGGTGTACATCGACTTCAGCGGCAAGCTGCAGAAAGCACAAATCGACAATAGTTGAGGTCGGTCGTTGCGAGGACGGCTATGCCGGACAAAGCAACCTCATAGTTGTAACAATAAAGCGGGCGGTCAGCAGTGACCGCCCTTCTTTTATCGCTATTTTACGGGTATGCAATAAACCGGTACCCTTGTTCGTCATACCGATAGAATAACAAACAATAGCAGCCATCATGATTGAACGGCAACGTAAACAGGATGTCAGCGGCTTCTTCAGTAGTCAGTACCAAAAACTGGTTCGGTCATTCCGGGCAAAGTATGCTGACCTGTCGGAGATGGAGGTCGAGGATCTTGTCAGCGGAATGATGACGGATTTGTTCGACAAAATTGATATCTCCGAACAAGTCGAAAACGTCGGTGCTTACATTTACAGTTCCATTCAGAATCGGGTTATCGACTATCTGCGAAGAAAGAAGAAAGGGATTTCACTCGACGATACTCGCAAGGATGCCCACGACAAACCAGAAACCTCTTCGTTGGAACCGAAATACGATATGCAGGATGAGATTGACTCGTGGGATACCCGCGAGCGTCTCATCACAGCGCTTGACAAGTTGGGAGCAAACCAACGGGCGGTGTGGGTTGCGACGGAAATCGGCGGTTATACTTTTCGCGAACTTGCCGAAGCATGGGAGGTGCCTATCGGCACATTGCTTTCGCGAAAACATCGCGCGGTGGCAGCTTTACAGATAGATTTAAAGGATTTGAAAAGCAGGTAAAGGAGAAATATATGGCTAATACAACAATTCGGATTGAACCAACGCACCACAGTTTTCCTCATTTCATTATGAGGGCCATAATAGGAGTCTTTTTAGCAGTAGTATTTGCACTTCTATTTGGAATTTTTGTTCAGATGCTTTGGAATTGGTTGATGCCGTCCATATTCAATCTTGGGACAATCACCTACCTTCAGGCATTCGGTTTGATGATACTCGCGCGGTTGATTTTCGGTGGGATCAAACATCATGCAACTTATTCCAATTCACGTCACCGCCATTGGGGCGAACGTTGCCGACCGCGCCATTGGGAATGGCATAACCGCGGCTACAAGGGAAGTAACGAGGTCCGAGATTGGGAGCACTACGATGAATGGTGGGAATCCGAGGGGAAGGAAGCATTCAAAAAATATGCGGAAAACCGTGGTAACGCTGAGAGTGAAGAGTAAAATCTCTTCAGAATTTTCCGAAAACCAAAAAGGCGGTCAGAATGACCGCCTTTTTTATTCATAATAACAAACTCACTTTTTCTTGAAACTTTTCATCGCCTTCTCATACACCTTCCTCACCCCGTTATTCTCCTCTTTCACAATCGTTTTCTCGAAGAGTGGAAGCAGTTGCAAATGTGTCGCAGGATTCGCTTTCGCAATCTCAGTGAGTGCGCGTGCAGTCGACCACCTTGCCACCGTCCCCTCATCACCCATGTTCTTAATCAATCTCGGTATCGCCAGCACAACTTTATCCGGGTAGTGGGGTGCCAACTCGGCAATGCATTCGCTCGCTTCCCACTTGATGCGTGGGGCTTTCGCGCTGATTTGTTCGATTATGAAGTCGATATGGTTTACGAGAAATTTTGGATGTTCTTTCGCGATGATGGTAAGCGCACTCATGCAGGTTCCGCGTTCGGAATCAGTCGCCGATTGAAAGAAATTAAAGAAATCCGAAGTGAGGGTTTTTTCCGAGTGAAGCATTGTCGCGAGCAGTGTCATCTTCTCTTTCGGCTTGGTAGTCTTGTCGAGAAGAACATTGTCATATTTTGAAGGGAGGCGTTTCGGCATGGTTACCTCATGTTGGTAGATATTCGGATGGACAGACAAGAATGTCTGTCCTACCAAAATTTATAAGGGAAGGAGAACCCCTTCCAATTCCAGTAAGGCGCGTTTTCGTTCGAGACCGCCGCCGTAACCCGTTAAATCACCATTCGCACCGATAACCCGATGGCAGGGAACAATAATCGAGATTGGATTCGAACCGTTCGCGCCACCAACCGCACGTATCGCAGTACGGGGAAAGCCGCATCGCTCGGTTAGCTCCCGGTAAGAAATCGTCACACCGTAAGGGATTGTTTGTAGCTCTTTCCAAACCCGCAGTTGAAAATCAGTACCGGACAAACTGAGTGGTAATTCGAATTCTTTGCGACTTCCGGTAAAATATTCGTCGAGTTGTTTCGTAACGCGACTGATAAAAGGATTGGTAGAATTTGTTTCGTGCAGTTTATCAGGTGCTTGATCATGAAAGTAAAGGTGAGTGAGTGAATTATCGGTATCGAACCGTAATTCTATCCACTCGAGTGAAGATTGGTAGTAGTGAGTTAGCATAGTAAAAGATAGTGGTAAAAATGGGTGAAAATGAAGTGGATTTCGAAATTACTAATCAACAAAAAAGGCAGACGCTCGCATCTACCTCTCTTGTGTAGATAAACATAACCTTTGTTCTTGCTACCGGGAATACATTGATCACAAACGGCATGCATTGGAAAAAAAATTCTCGCGCGCGAGAAACAAAGCAATACACGATGGATTATAGATGCTGTAGTTCCGAGGCAAGTGACCGCTACCACAATATTGCGTTAGAGTCACCTTAAGTAATTAAAGATTTAGAATGTTAGAGAAATGTAATTAGAACGCGGTTGTTCACCACTTTCCTTGGATGTATTCGGTGAGATAATGGATTTCGGTCGCGCGTTCTTTCGCAATCCATTTCCCAATATCGCCAATTGAAATCATACCGACCAGTTTCCCTTGATCCAATACCGGTAAATGTCGGCAGCGTTTCTGAGTCATAACGGATAGACAATCGTTGATATCCATTTCAGGAGTAACGATAACCAATTCGGTGGTCATAAATTCTGCAACGGTAAGCTCGACCAACGATTTGTCGGTACGCATCGATGCCCGTAAAAAATCCCGTTCGGTAAACATACCTGAAATGTCTTCTTTATTCATCACTAACAATGCGCCAACTTTTTTCTCAATCATTAGGCGAACGGCATTCAACAAAGATGTCCCACTCGAAGTTGTAATGACTGCGGTTCCCTTGTCCTTCAAGATAGCGGCAACATTCGCCATGGTTCCCCCCTTACGATTTTTAAAGACATATCGGTTCTTGGTATAACATAACCGAACAAGCCAAAAGAGTAAACGTATCTCCGTTCAAAGCAGAAAAAAATAAGTATAATTATTCACAAATGAGACATCCCGTCACAAATGATACTATATCTTGTGAGGTAATTTTGTAACCAACGATAAAATAATGACAACCCAGCTCACAAGATGATACGAAATTGGATATAACATTTTTATTGTGTGATGAAATTTGTGATATAGATATCACAAATAACACACCTGATACCAAATAAGATGTGTTTTCTATGTAATTTTAACAGACAAAATACCAGTATTCTGGTTGTTAATGATTTGTGAATACAGGGGTTGTGACGACTTACCATAGAATCTAAATTGGTAATATTTGTAAATTTGGTTATATTTACCTTCTGCTTTAAATTTTTCGAATTCTTTGGGGGCGTTCATTCGATGCCTATCCAGTTTTTTTCAATGATGGGAGTCACAATGGCATGGAATGTCAAGTCGGTAGAACATCAGAATCTTATTGAGATTGTATTTTCAGGGGTGATTAAACCGTTAGAATTGCATCGCGCCCATTCAACGGCGCGTATCCTAATATCGACAAGTAATATCAAGTCATTCATCGTGAATTGTTCCTTGCTTCGCGACGACTCACTTCAGGATGTGAACGATCTTATCTCGACGTATGCAATTCATTTTTGGCAAAAATCCATCCGTCAGGCGCTGGTACTTCCTATACAATACACAAAGAGCAACGAGGTAAGATTTAACGAGAAATTTTATTCGAACCCGGAATTCAATTTGAAAGTTTGCCATAATCGTGATAGTGCGCTCGACTGGCTTGAAAATCGAATAACTGTGGCAGAACTCGACTCATCACTTGTCAGAGTAGAACGGATGTAAGTAGTTCCTTAGAAACAAAAAACCCCTCAGCATTCGCTGAGGGGTTTTTCTTTACTTCGATTACTTGGAAAGATGCCCAGGTTTCACCGAAGTATCCTTTTCACCTTGATTTGCTTTAACATTAGTAGTCCGGCTCACGGTTACGGCAGTATTGGAAATTGCCGGTTTAGTCGTTCTTCGCGATAACATCGAATTTTGTGAATCGGAAGAAGATGCTCCGGCGTAAAATGCCGTTACGACATAATACTCCTGCCCGGTCACACCCGCATCGATGTACGAAGTATTCGTCGCACCACTGACCGTTGCGACCAACCTTGGTGCAGATGGAACGAATAGTCCGGTTGTGTTCATTCGGTACACATAATAACCGTCAATCGTGCCTGCCGGTTGTGTCCAGGATACCGTGGAACTATGCGCGACTAGATCATAAGCTATAGAGATGTTGGGAGTTCCCGGTTGTATATACGCGGTACCTGATACTGCAATATTTATCGTCGGATTCGCGGTAGAGTTTGAAGTAACAACAACATTATCACTCATTGCTCCTTCCGCAGTTGGTGTCCAAGTCATAGTCAACGCCAGTGAATCACCGGCATTAATCGTCGCAGTCACAAAACTCGGTACAACATTCGTCGGTGTTGAAACGTTTGTAACGTTGAGCGGTAGCGATCCGGTACTGTGGACATACACTGTCGAAGCGGAAGGAATACCCACCTGAACTGTACCATAATTAACCGTAGAAGAACTGAGTCCGATATCGGGTACACCATTCGAGAACATGATGGCAAAATTTCCCGGTGGTAACGAACCAACAGTACCCCACTGGAGGAAATTCGTACCGCTCGTCGCTCCTTGAATACCGATAGATGGCTCGTTACCCGAAGCGTTCACTGTCTGGTATTGGAACAGGATATTCCCCGCGTTGTAAATGATGACTTCAGCACTTATCGGGTTTACATCATCACTCAGGTGACTGAAACTATATTGAATGACAAATCTACCGTCACCCATATCCTGATATTTTACGAATTGAGGTGCAATTACTTGCATATCATTCCAGAAGCAACACATCGCGCCAGCATTCAACGTAGTAGTTGGTAGAAGTTCTCCCGTAAATGCCGTAAGTACTGTTGTACCCACCTGAATGTTACCGTTCGTCGAAACGCATAAACCGGCGGTTGCATCTACAGTCGATCCATAGAATGGGAAACTAAAAGTTCCCAGCGGAATTGCGGCATAACCGTCGTCAGTGGAACCTGTCCAAGTGGTTACCGCTGTTCCTGTGGAGGAAATATCGACCCAATTGTAAGCCGGGCCACCGGTTGCCAAACTGGTTTTGTAACGGTAACCAAATCCATCGGGTCCACCAATATCACCGGGTAGTACATTCGGTCCCGGTATGCTTGCAGAACCTTCTACATAAGCACCGGAATTCTGATAGTACGCACTATCCGTAAACGTCGTTACCCCAACCGCGTTCAAAACTACATTTCCGCTATAGTGAATCGTTCCGGGAATACTGCCTCCAGTAGCTCCCAGCAGATAGGAGGTAGTGATATAGTTTTGAGTTACGAATGCTTTGACAGAATCTACCGTGATGCCACCAATTTGCGAGGAAAAATCGGCATTGAATGTAAATGATGTCCCCGGTTGACCCGCCGGAGGTGAAAACGTGGTGTTGTTTATCGTTGCCGCCGATGAATTTCCGGTAACCGGTACCTGAAGTGCAGTATTATTCACAGCATCCGAGTTGATAACGAGATTATCCGCCAACGTCATGGTTGTTGTAGGCGACCAGGTAACCGTCACCGGTGAAGAATCACCAACCGCCAAGGTCATCGTTGTTGGCGCTGGTGTCACTGTAGAAGCTGTAATGCTGGAGACATGAAGAATATCCGTACCGGAGTTCTTCACATATACCGTACTATTCACCGTTGTACCGGCAGTTACGTTGGTAAATGCGATAGCGGTTGGTGAAACTGCAATGAAGGGGCCGGCGCTCGAATAGACATTGACATTGGTTACGAAAATATCGGGCCCATAATCGTTATGTCCGATGAATGCGAGCAATAAACTCGGTTGATTCAGCGCACCAACTGGTAGTGGAACTTGGGCCAGACCGTAATCGGATGTTGCCGGGGATGTGGCATCGGTACCCGTGCCGGCGACTAATGAAGGAGTATCGTTCGCATATCGAATCCACAATGTATTCCAGTTTGTTCCACCATCTACCGAATAGGCAAGCTCCAAACCATCGTTATAGGTACCAAGCGACCCGCCATCATACGACCAATTGAAATCGCATTCAGCTGCCGTGATGCCTACTGTTGTAATCAATGGTGTGACTAAGTAATCGATTTGTCCTGCAGCTTCATAACCCCAAAAGTCGATGGTTGCCCAATTCGGCGGCCCAGTATAAATATCCCATGTATAATCGCCATCGGGATTGATTATCGTCCAGTCGGTAGGCGGGAAAGTAGTACCGCTGAAATTCTGGCTAACCGGCAGCGATAATGGTACTACCGCGTTTCCCGTCACGTTTACTGTATTCGTTGGCCCATTGGATGCGTTTGATGTAAACACTAAGGCATCGGTCAAACTACCCGGTACTTCTGGATCCCAAGTAACCGTCAATGCGGCTGAATCACCGGCAGTGATGATGCTGCTTGTCCAGTCAGGTGTTACCGTGGTCGAAGTAACATTGGAAATATTTAATACACCGGCTCCATTGTTATAAACATAAAGTGTCGTGGTCGAAGGAGAACCCGCCAACCGTGTCCCGAAACTGAGATTAGTCGGAGAGAAAGCAATTCGGGGAACTGTTATTGGGTATATATGGAAATTCGAAACAAAAATATCTTGACCATACTCGTTCACACCAATCAATCCAAATTTAACTACAGGTTGATTCAATGCTCCTGAGGGTAATGCGATTTGTGCTAACCCCGCTGCCTCAAATGACGACGGTGGATCGGTATCGTCACCATCCCCGGCGACCAAATCTGCACCGCCACGAACCCACAAATAATGCCAAGTAGCTGCATTATCCACAGTAAAAGCGAATTTCAGCGTATCGTCTGCGGATTCTTCAACATAACCGTAATTGAAATCGACTTCGACGGCACTTACACCGGTAGTATTGAAAGCCGGCGAAATCAATCGATCAACTTCATCTTCATTTTCGACATCATAATAGGGTAGAAATGCCCAATTTGGTGGACTACCCGTTGTGGTCGTATCTCTCCAATTTGAATTATAGGCCCCTCCACTACCCATCTGACCAACGGTTCGAGAACGAGTCCAGCCAGAAGGTTGCGTGGTGCCTTGGTTAAATCCAGTCCAATCCTGCGTGTATGGAAGCGGTAAACCGTTGGGTGTAAAGTAAACTGCTGGTGAGTATCCGGTTTCGGCGTTAACACCGTTGCGGGCTTTGATTTTAATTGCATACGGAGTTCCGGTAGTTAACCCGGTTACCGTGACAGTGTTACCCCACGTAGTGGCGGATTGCCACGCTACGGTACTATTTAATGTCCTTCCGGTTTGAACATAACGGTTACTAATCGAATCGTAAATCGCATATTGAGTCGTAAGGGGATTACCCGCTGGATAATGCATGAGTAAAATAACAGAGGTAAGTACCGCAGCGCTGTCACCGGGTGCAACGGTCGGTGTGAGAGCCATGCTCCAACCATTTACACTGGCATAATCGGTAGAAGTTCCACCGGCACCGATAGCAAAAATCCGGTACCAATGATGAACGTTTGCTCCACTGGATGTTTCAGTCCAAGTGACCGTACCGCCGGTTCCACCGCTTGAGGGAACGGTAACAGTGGGTGCCGGGAAATTCATACCATCGGTTGAAATAGAAACCGGGAAACCGGTTTCATCAGGAGCGTTATCCAACCAGGAAATCGTGATGCTATTCGAATCCGAAGAAACGAATGCGCCAGTGGATGGTGCGAGTGGAGCGACGCCCGCGCTTGTGGTAAACGACCAAATTGGGCTGTTACTCGCAACGGAGGTATCGTGCGCGATAACTTGCCAATAATAAGTAGTCGTCGGGTTGATGGTTGGTACAAATGATGTGGCGGTTATCCCCGTTGCGACAGTAGTAACGGGTGGGGTAACGACATCGAATCGTAAGTCATAATGGATAGTACCGTAACCATTGGTGGCAGCAGTCCAACTCAACGTCGCATTGGTTGGGATACCGGTAGCGAGATCGGCGGGTATCGGAGCGGTTACCGGGCCGAGCGGCGGTGCAATATTCAATTGCACATTCAGTAAATCGTTACACAATGAACCGTTCGCAACGGCAGCGGTCGCCCAATTTGTAACCGAAGTAGTGCTATACGTGTCAGCAACCGCAGTACCCATGTTGGTAAATTTCCAACCGTTATTTCCACTCGAATGAGATGCAATATGCGACCGCATCATAATCATCAGATTGTTGACGCCACCGTAAGGGAACACGGTTTGAAAAGGCCACGTATTCCAACCTGTAGTGAAAGTCTGAGTTGCGGTACTTCGATATACCATGGTAGCACCGGTACTAAAAGTGTTCCACGATTGGGCAGATGGAAAAACCGAAAGTGTCGTTTCCTTCATCCATATTTCGATAGTATCAATTCCGGTTCCCGTCCAATTACCCGCTGTACTTGCGTTCAAGCCGAGTGTAGTAATCGTACCAGCTTGTCCAATTTGGGCAGCCGTATAAATACCCGATTCGTAGCAATTAGCTGCATTCTGAAAGAATGGTTCCTTTGTTTGGCCAGTTCCCGAACCGATGGTAATCAGAGTATTTAATTCGTCGGTGGAGTTAATTTGCGGTAATTCTACAGGTATAACGGTGACTGGGTTCTCGGTTGGAACGGCATCCACACTTTCCGGTGATTCTTGGACCACACCTGCGCGAGCTGGCTTTTTGTGTTTAACTCGCTTTTGTTTAGTCCGTTTGGTAGGTTTGTGCGTCTTTTGAATCTTGGTTAGCGGCTTTACTGATTCAGTTTTAGCGGCATAACCTAAACTTAGCGGTAACAGGATAGTAAACATGAGGACAAGAATGACTTCAAAGCGAAACGTCCGTCTCATAGAAAGCTCCTTGTTGTAGAAGTGCCACGGCACCGATGCTGGGAAAGAAAGAAGAATTACAAGTGTAGAAAAACAAAAACGAAGAAAAATCTTAATGAACAAATTTAGACCGGAGTGCATTTTGAGTCAAGAAAATAAATCCGTTATTGATTTTTTATTGATATCTTATAAAACAATTTGATAAGCCACAGTAATCCTCCGGGCATCGTGAATTCTAAAACAAGAACTAATTCCTAACGTTCCATTTTTGATTTTTCGAGTTATCCACAATCCTCAAATAGAGCTTTTCTACAACCTCGGGAGTACACAAAATTTTGAAAACTATAAAAAAATGCTTGACGAAATGAATTAGTACCCTTATGTTAAACTATCGAAGTTATCAGTTCCAACCTTTTCTCGCTCTTTACATATACATTCGCTTGTTTTTTCTTCTAACACTGTTTGGGAGGCACCATGAACGCAAGACAAGTGCTTTTAGTTGCAATTTTCTCCGTAATCTTTTTATTTGGCTACTTCATACCCAATTCCTTCGCTGAGACGAATCGAACAGGTGGCCCCGATAATTCAGGGTACCAATACATCGATTCTTCCGAACCCAACGGACCCCTCTTTTCGTGGGAAAACCATACCGCCAGTGCCAATGTCGTAACCAACTCCAATTTTACCAATACGGACGATGGGTATGCAGGTCCGTTCAATCTCCCCTTCACTTTTCCTTTTTACGGAACGAACTACAGCCAAATATTTTTGAGTACGAATGGTTATGTGACTTTCGGCAGCGGCTCAGGCAGCGTCCCTTACGGCGCTCTCCCACAAAATTTAATCGCCGGGATTTTTTTCTGGGGATATGATTTCTACATCGACCGACCGGGGACTTTGATTCGTTATGAAAGCTTTTCGAATCCGACACGAATCGTTTTTACGTTCGACAGTCTAAGCCAATTTACTGATACTTACCGACTATCCGCACAAGTGATTCTCTTTCCCGATGGTAAAATTGTTACTCAATACCGGAATATTCAGAATATCACATCTGCCTATACCGTGGGAATACAAAACACCGGTGGCACAACCTATCTGAATTATGGTACTCCGTCTCCGACGGCAAACACTGCAATCGAGTTTTTTCTCCCTTGCTACCGCGTCGCATATACCGCACCGGCGAATCACACAATCCAAGTTCCGGTAACGCCGAGTATTCATTGGACACCGGGAAGTTGCGTGGTGAACACGGATATCTACTTGTCGACCGATTCGACAGCAGTTGCAACAATGCAAGCATCGGCAAGGATCGTTTCCAATCACACCGATACCATCTGGTCTCCTGCCGTACCGCTGCTCTCCAACCACACGTATTACTGGCGTGTACTAAGTAGGAGTACAACCGATTCACTAGCAAATCCGGTTTGGTCGTTTCATACGCTCGGAACTGCATTGAGCGGAACTTACACAATCGGTGGTTCGAATCCCGATTATACCACGATTCACAATGCGATTTATGATATCAACTATCTCGGTTTGGCAGGTGATGTGACATTCTTAATTCGCGGTGGAACGTATAATGAACCACCCGATTCGATTTCGGCCGCAGCAGGATGGAGTACAAATGCCCACCTGACATTCAAACCCGCCGGTACCGAAAGTATTGTTATAAATAAATCAACAACTGGTTTTGGTTATAAATTGGTCGGAACGGATTATGTCACGTTTGATGGAAGCAATCCCGGTGCGCCGGGACAAAGATTAATTACGATAAACTCCACTTCGAGCTCAGCAATGTTGTTTTGTATAACAAGTGGAACCGATTACTGCTCATTTAAGAATCTAAATCTGAACACGACTTCTGCAAGCGGTTACAATTTCTCTGGCACCGCCAACACCACTACGTTTAGTGTCAGTGATTCCATATTGAATTGTTACTTACAAGGCGCTGGTACTGGAATCTCATTATCGTACTTCTCAATGAATTGGACCATCGCTAATAATCTCATTTACAATTTCGCTAACTACGGCATCATCCAGAATGGAAATAATCATGCTGTATTAAACAACAGGATTTGGGTCGACAACCTTTCGATTAATTCCAAAGTCGGCATCTATTTTGATTGGGGTGCCAACGAGAAAATAGATGGCAATTGGATGTACGGTTTGACAGCGGGAATTATTGCGGAATTTGGTGTCGATACCAATACTTCAATCACAAATAATATGATTAACCTTGATGCTAACGGACCTTACACGCTCACTGGAATTACATTTTACCACGATGAACAAGCCTGGATTAAAATTCTCGACAATACGATTCGAATCGGTGGAGTTTCAACCGGTACCACTAACTCGAGCTGTATCACTTTTTCCGGTCAAGCGTATGATACCCTTGCAAATAATGTCTTTTTCAATGAACGGACTGGTGGTTCTACCGGATCAAAACATACTTGCTTGAATCTCGACTATAGCATATCGCAAGCATCATTTGTAGTCAGCGATTATAACTTATGGTCGACTGGAGATGAATCGACTACTGATAACCGTTATGTCGCAATAATTGGCAGTACAACTTATAACACGTTACAAAACCTGCGAAACGCAACGGGTTACGTATGGGATGTTCACTCGATAAGTGCTCTGCCATACTTCATTGCACCACCCGATCTCCATATCCAAACCCTTTTCCCAACAGCAGTCGAGAGCGCAGGAATCCATTTTGCTTCCGTTCCACGGGACATCGATGGAGATTTGCGCAATACGACAACACCCGATATCGGTTGTGATGAAGGAAATTTCCTGACTGGTACCGACGTTGTTGCTCCGGCAATCATGCTTAACCCGTTATCAAATTGGGGTTCTACCGGACAACGAGTTGTTCCTGTTGGGATTACCGATAATTCCGGTGTAGCAACTGGAGCCAATGCGCCGCGTTTGTATTATAGACGTTCTATCGAAATAAACTGGAACTGGCATGCAGCGGACTCGATACGAAATGGTGTGTACTATTTCGTGATACCGGGATATAATTTTGGCAGTGTTGTCCAATACTATGTAGCGGCGCAGGATATAAATGGATTATTCGTAACGAACCCATCCGGCGGGAGTGGCTATAATCCTCCCGGTACAACACCTCCCAACAATTTCGGTAGTTATTGGGTTGGTACTCCGGTGAACGGTACGAAGCTTATCGGTGGCGATAACGGTGATTTCGCAACTATCCATGATGCCATTACCTATCTGAATGCATTGGGAACGACAACCGGAGTCACTTTCCTTATTACTCCCGGTACGTTTAATGAACCGCCTGATTCCATTGTCAGCTCCTGTGGTGCCGGTGCCCAAGCGCGAATTGTGTTCCGCCCTGCTGATACAATGGAAGTAATAATCAATAAGATCTGTTCTTCCAGTACGCCTTTCGGTTTCAAACTTAACAATGTGGATTACATAACATTCGATGGTAGCCATCCATTAGCACCGGGTCGGCAATGGATTACGTTGACATCTTCGGATTCGAGTTGTTATCAGGGATTCGTATTGGCAAATGGCAGCGACCGCGACTGCATTAAAAATATTCATATCAATTTGCAAAGTACGAGCTATGCTACCAATGTGATGGGAACTTACGAAAGCAATGTTTTACCCAATGCCGGATGTAAATCAGATACCGTTCTCAATTGTACCATTGAGCGAGGTGTTGCCGGAATTTATGTTAATTCAGATACTAATTGGGTAATATCGGGCAATCGTATTTTGGACTTCGCTGAATTTGGAGTCGAGCTTAACAGTTGTTCCAACATACTCGTGAGCCATAACACAATATATCGAACCAATTTTTCGAATCCGGGCTCTTATGCCGTGTATGGGATTTACGATTATTATACGGATCATGTAAAAATAGACGGTAATTGGATTTATGATTTGGGTACGTCCCATGGTGGATATTGTTACGGTATTTGGGGTCAATATTACTACGGCGGAGTAGGTGGCACTATTTCGAATAATATGATTAATCTAAATTATACCGGTGCGACCCTCAATACTGAGAATTTATACGGCATTTACACAATGCTGATTAATGCTACAATAGCATACAACACCATACACATTGGCGGTTCGACAACTTCATTATCGCAATCGGCTGCCATCGACTTCGAAGGTAATACAACCAGCACATTACGAGACAACATCTTTATCAACGACCGGATAAGTGCTGGTGCAAATGATTACCATGTATGTATGCTCGCAAATTATAATGCGTACAGTTCAAGCGATTACAACATTTATTCCAACGGTTCTAACGTATCGACGGATAACTTATTTATTGCCCGGGCATATAACTCAGACACCCACCAATTTGTAAATTGCAACACCCTTGCCGAGTTCCGAACGGTACCGGGATTCACCGGTGAAACGCATTCTATCGAGTCAATGCCGACTTTTGTTGGTGCGCCCGATTTGCACATTAATACTACATTGATTACTCCCGTAGAAAGTGCCGGTATAAACGTAACCGGAATTACAACCGATTTTGACAGTCAATTACGTGATGCGACGCATCCCGATATCGGTTGCGATGAAGGTAACTTCGTAGGTAACGATTTTACCGCTCCCACTATTCAATTTACGCCGGTGCGTGCATGGGCGGAATTGGATCCCCGCACGATTTCAGCTACGATTACTGATAACCGTTACGTTGCGCGTGATACGTTGCTGCCACGGGTATTTTATAAAACATCCACCGAGTCGATCTGGAATTCCAATACCGCATTTTTAGTAGAAAGTGATTCGGTATTTTATTTCTCAATTCCCGCGTATCCATTATATACAACCGTACAATACTACCTTTCCGCACAGGATACATCGGGAAATTACACTACATTTCCTCCCGGCGGACTTTCCAGTTATCCCCCGGGATTATTTCCACCGCCTACAGTTTTGAATTATATGGTCGTGAGTATGATGAGCGGGGTAAAAACCATCGGTGGAAGCAACCCTGATTTCACCACGCTTCATCAGGCAATTCAAGCGCTACAGATAAGTGTTATTGACTTAGGAGGAGTGACCTTTCGGTTGCGGGATGGAACTTACTCTGACTCTTCATTATTAATTCACCGTGAAGCGGACTACAACCACCCCATTCGAATCGAAATCGACCCCGGTGCTACGGTGAATTTGAATTACAACTTGAGTAGAAGTTACTCGTATGGTATTCAGGTGCGGGCACCGTTCGTTACCATCGACGGTAGTTGGCCGGGTGACACGGTAGGACGGCATCTGACGATTACCGGGACTTCGGATGTAAATCGCTTGGTATGGTTTGCCGATAGTGCAACCAACGGTACAATAAAAAATTGTATAGTAACACTACCGCAATCATCATCTACGAGCTGCATCCGTATCGGCAATGAATTCGGTGGGAGTAATCTGACTTACACTTCCATGAAAGTACTTCATTGTGAAACGGTTGGTGGTGGTTTCGGGATTACCGTCGAATCTTCAAGTGGTGCAATGGATAGCTCGGTAGTTAGTTATTGTGATGTTCACGATTTTATGATGTATGGTATGGAATTTTCTACCACTTCCTATTCCTTGCATATTTCACAACTATTGGTATCGCACAATCATATCTATTCTACGACACCGGTTTTATCCAACTCGATTACCGGTATGCGTTGTGGTTACAACATGTACAATTCCTTGATCGATGCGAATTGGGTAGGGCCGTTACACTCATCCTTATCGGCTTGGGTGTATGGTGTCACCTATGCGCAGGGTGATTCGAATACTTTTTCGAATAATATGATAGATGTAGGTGCAAGTACCCTTTCCGGAGTTTCAGGTATGGCGTTGTTTTATTCCGGAACCAGTAACAACAATTATTTATTCAATACCATTGTCGTCCGAGGAAGTTCTACCGACAATTCCGGTAGTACTGCACTCTCTTACAATAACTACAACTCCTTAGGTGGCGGTCACGATACGTTGTGGGGAAATATTATCGAGAATGTCCGCATAAATACTGTGGGAACAAGTAGTCATACTGCAATTTATTGCTATATGCCGAACTTAGTCGGATTCAGCGATTACAACGTCATTGCGAGCGGTACTAACGACACCACGACCCATCGGTACCTCGCACAGTTATTTAATGCTACAAATGGTTGGCAGCGGTATGGAAGTTTGGCAGATTTACGTACCTCCAATTACTGGCAACACGATTTATCCTCGTTCGATATAACCGTTCCCTTTGTTTCCGATTCCAACTTGCACGTCAGGACCGACGAACCAACAGTAGTGGAAAGTGGAGCCGCGCATCATTGGCTGGTTACTACCGATTTCGACGGGGATTCCCGTTCATCACAGTTGTGTGATATCGGCGCGGATGAAGGTAATTTTATACTTTCAGTGAGAAACAATCGGGCTAATCTTCCGCATGAGTTCGCTGTAATGCAGAACTATCCCAATCCGTTTAACCCAACAACGCAAATTACGTTTGCTTTGCCTAAACCAGCACGTGTAACCTTACTCATCTATAATGCGTTGGGTCAGGAAGTGAATCGGGCGGTTGAAAATGTCTCGTATGCGGCAGGGTATCACACAATTCGCATTGATGGCACACAGTGGGCAACCGGAGTTTACTTCTATCAGATTATCGCGGGTAACAACGTTGCGACCCGGAAAATGGTATTGATGAAATAAGAGGTTTACGTTTTACAACGAAGTGGCAGAGTTCCAACGAACTCCGCCATTTTTATTAGTGATAAAGCGTTCGTTCGATCCGTTTGTCGGGTACCAACCAAATAATGGCAACCGTCACATATAACATGCATGCGATCCATGAGCTCAAAAGACAGGCAAGAATTGCGGCGATATATATGCCAATTGAGATTTTTCCTTTGAAATCATCTCCCAATGCCTTCGCCAGTAACGAATCGGAACCGTGCAGTGACAGCAATGAACGGGCGAGAATATAGTACGCAATCGCGGCAAATAATAGAACGAATCCATATAATGCTACCGGCCACGGTTCAAATCGGTTTTCACCCATCCACGCCGTCGCAAACGGCACCAGTGACAACCAGAACAACAAATGCAAATTTGTCCAAAGCACCAATCCGTTCACGTTTTTAACAGCTTGAAGCAGGTGGTGGTGGTTGCTCCAGTAAATGCCAAGAAACACAAAACTGAGTGTGTAACTTAAAAAAATGGGTAAAATCGGCAATAAAGAAAACCAACTTGCATCATGAGGTGCTTTTATTTCCAGTACCATGATCGTAATGATGATCGCGATAACACCATCGCTGAATGCTTCCAGTCTATTTTTTGTCATAAGGATTCCAATTTGGATTAGTACTAATGTGAGTAAAAAAATGTACCCGGAAGATACCGGGTACACATTGAGTTCTACGAATCAAAAATGTGAATAATTGGATTATTTAAGCACGTTTACTTTTACGACTTTCGAATAACCGGACGCCGACATCTTTAGAAAATACACACCGCTCGTCAAGCGCGTCGATTGAAGCGTATAGCGATATCGCCCGGGCGAAAGCGTGCCGTCTTGTAGCGAAACCACCCGCTGTCCGAGTGTATTGTACAATAGCAGTTTTACTTGGCTCAACTTCGGTACTGAGATCTCGATGGACATCGATGCATTGAACGGGTTTGGATAGTATCGATTCAATCCGAAACTATTTGGAAAACGACTAACCAACGAAGTTACCGATAGGAAGATTGCGTGGAAATCCTGTCCGTTATAGTTCGTATCGACTGAAGTAAAGTGAATGACCGAGTCGGAATCGGCACTCATGAACTCATAATCAAGTCGGAGCGGTCGCAACGTACCGGACCAATGGAAGGGAACAAGGGCAGTAAAGTTACCGGAACTATCTGTAAAAACTGTGTCCGGTAAGCCGCTCATGAGTACGCTATCCAAGCCGACATCAGGTGCTATCGTCACCCGTCCCATAATTTGGTAATAGATAACACTTGCAATGTAATTTTGATCAGCTTGGTTGACCACCACTGTGTCGTAGGTGCGATTTATCGGAGCGAAGTGATATCCCGGTAACGATGGAGTAACTATCCCACTCCATGCATACGCCACCGAATCCGAATAATCACCATTCGCATTCGTTATCGGTGTGTGTGGCAAGCCCAATAGTGTGACACCTAGTAATCCATTTCCACCAACTGTCACTCGTCCACTGATTGTGTAGTAAATCAAGTTCGCCGTGAAATTCTGATTAGTTTGATTACTCGTCACATTCGAATAAATCCGACTCACTGGGCTGAATGTGTAACCTGCCATACTCGGTACAACGGTCCCATTAAACCCGTATGCCACAGAATCCGAGTAGTCACCATTTGCATTCGTTATTGGTGTGTGTGGCAAACCAGACAGTGTCACTCCCTGTAATCCATTCCCACCAGCCGTCACCCGACCGCTAATTGTGTAGTAAATCAAGTTCGCCGTGAAATTTTGATTACTTTGAGCACTCGTCACATTCGAATAAACCCGATTTACCGGACTAAAAGTGTAACCCGCTAAAGTTGGTACAATTGAACCATTGAAACCATAAGCAATTGAGTCTGAGTAATCGCCATTCGCATTCGTTGTCGGTGTGTGTGGCAATCCACTCAGCGTCACTCCTGACAATCCATTCTCACCAACCGTCACTCTTCCACTTATCGTGTAGTAAATCAAATTCGCTGTGAAATTTTGATTACTTTGAGCACTCGTCACATTTGTGTAGACGTGATTCACTGGACTAAAGGTGTAACCGTTCAAACTCGGTACAACGGTCCCGCTAAAGCCATACGCCACTGAATCCGAGTAATCGCCATTCGCATTCGTCACCGGTGTATGCGGTAATCCAGAAAGTGTCACACCCGATAATCCATTCTCACCAACAATCATCCTACCACTTATCGTGTAATAAATAAGATTCGCAGTGAAATTCTGATTTGTTTGAGCACTCGTCACATTCGTATATGTATGGTTGATCGGTGTAAAGGTATAGCCCGCTAATGTTGGCACAATCGTTCCGCTAAACCCATACGCCACTGAATCCGAGTAATCACCACTTGCATTCGTAATCGGTGTATGCGGTAATCCAGAAAGTGCTACACCTTGTAGTCCATTACCATCGGATGTAACTCTTCCGCTAATCGTGTAGTAAATCAAACTCGCGATGTAATTCTGATTGGTCTGTGCACTGATTACGTTCGTATAAACATGGTTCACAGGATTGAATGTATAGCCAGCAAGTGTTGGCACAACTGATCCGTTAAATCCGTACGCTACCGAATCCGAATAGTCACCATTTGCATTCGTAATTGGTATGTGTGGCAAGCCAGACAGTGTCACACCCTGTAATCCATTCCCACCAATCGTTACCCTTCCGCTAATCGCGTAGTAAATCAAATTCGCGGTGAAATTCTGATTTACTTGAGCACTCGTCACATTCGAATAAACATGGTTGATTGGAGTAAAAGTATAACCGGCCAAACTCGGAACTACCGTTCCATTAAATCCATACGCCACCGAATCCGAGTAGTCGCCATTTACATTCGTTACCGGTGTATGTGGCAATCCCGAAATCGTCACTCCCTGTAATCCATTCCCACCGGATGTGACTCTTCCACTTATTGTGTAGTAAATGAGATTCGCAACAAAGTTCTGATTTGCTTGCGCATTGGTCACATTCGAATAAACCCGATTCACCGGACTAAACGTGTAACCCGCTAATGTTGGTACAACAGTTCCGTTAAATCCATACGCCACTGAATCCGAGTAATCGCCATTTGCATTCGTTGTCGGTGTATGCGGCAATCCCGAAATGGTCACACCAGATAAGCCATTCCCATTAGCCGTCACCCGACCACTTATCGTGTAGTAAATCAGATTCGCAGTAAAGTCCTGATTTGTTTGAGCACTGGTCACATTCAAATAAACATGGTTCACTGGATTGAATGTGTAGCCAGCTAAAGTTGGTATAATCGTTCCGCCGAACCCATATGCCACAGAATCCGAATAGTCGCCATTCGCATTCGTTACTGGTGTGTGTGGCAATCCCGATAGTGTAACCCCTTGCAGTCCATTTCCACCATCTGTCACACGACCACTAATCGTGTAGTAAATCAAATTCGCAGTAAAGTTCTGATTCGTTTGCGCACTCGTTACATTCGAATATACTCGATTCACCGGATTGAAGGTATAACCGGCTAATGTTGGTACAACCGTTCCATTAAATCCATACGCCACCGAATCCGAGTAGTCGCCATTTACATTCGTTACCGGTGTATGTGGCAATCCCGAAATCGTCACTCCCTGTAATCCATTCCCACCGGATGTGACTCTTCCAC
>Ga0265314_10001258_pt1 | contig 28871 bp, 32 predicted proteins | sample 4126metaG_FD_203106 | JGI IMG/M metagenome (GOLD analysis project Ga0265314, IMG submission 203106) | Rhizosphere microbial communities from Carex aquatilis grown in University of Washington, Seatle, WA, United States - 4-1-26 metaG | ecosystem: Host-associated > Plants > Roots > Rhizosphere >... | reverse complement strand
TGCGCGACGCTCCACAGCGTCATCGCCGAGATGACGAAGGCGATGAACACGCCGAGGATCGTGGCCGAGTGCGAGACGCCGCGGCCGATCTTGTTGCCGCCGAAAGTCGTGCCGAAGATGCCCGCGATGAGCGAGCCTGCCAGCGGCGCCAGCGGAACGACCAGCAGCTGTGTTGCGGAAAGGGTCTGTGCCATTGTTCTTGTTGCCCTCTTCTTCTAGCCCTTGAGCTCGTTCAAATCTTCCGTACTGATGCCGCCCTTGTTGCGGAACAGCAGCACAAGGATGGCTAGGCCGATTGCACTTTCGGCGGCGGCCACCGTGAGGATGAAGAACACGAACACTTGCCCGTGCATATCGCCCAGGTAATAGGAGAACGCGACGAAATTCGTGTTGACCGCGAGCAGCATCAGCTCGATGCACATCAGCAGCACGATGATGTTGCGGCGATTGAGGAAGATGCCGATCACCGACAGCGCGAACAGCATCGCGCCCAGCGACAGGAAGTGGCCAAGTGTGAGGCTCATGCTTTGTTCTCCGCTGCCGGGGCCGGCGGCGCTTCGGGCCGCGCGACCGTCGGCGGCATCTTGACGACCTGCACGCGGTCGCGTTTTTTGACGCGAACTTGCAGCGAGGCGTCGATGTGCTTGCTGTCCTTGCGCTCGCGCAGCGTCAGCGCGATGGCCGCGATGATCGCGACTAGCAGAATCACGGCGGCGATCTCCAGCGGGAACAGGTAGCTGGTGTAGAGAAGCTTGCCGAGCTCCTTGGTGTTCGAATACTGGATGCCTTGCGCCGCGGCCTGCGCAACAGCCGGCATCGCACGCGGCTCTTCGGGGCGGAAGCCGCCCATCAGCACGGCGGCCATCTCCAGCGCGATGATCACGCCCACCATGGCAGCAAGCGGAAAGTGCTGCCAGAAATTGGCGCGCAACTTGGCCATGTCGATGTCGAGCATCATCACGACGAAGAGGAACAGCACCATCACCGCGCCCACGTAAACAAGGACAAGAGAAATTGCGAGAAACTCCGCCTTCAGCAGCAGCCACACCGCCGCGGCCTGGAAGAACGCAAGCACGAGAAACAGCGCCGCGTGCACGGGGTTACGCGCGGTGATCACGCGAAACGCCGAAAACAGCAGGACTGCCGAGAACAGATAGAAGAATGCGCCGCGAATATCCATGGTCTTGTTATCGGTGCATCAACGGTATGGGGCGTCGGCGGCCCGGGCCGACGCGATTTCTTTTTCGTAGCGGTCGCCCACGGCCAGCAACATGTCCTTGGTGAAATACAGGTCGCCGCGTTTTTCGCCGTGGTATTCGAGGATGTGCGTCTCGACGATGGAGTCGACCGGGCAGCTTTCTTCGCAGAAGCCGCAGAAGATGCACTTGATCAGGTCGATGTCGTAGCGCGTGGTGCGGCGCGTGCCGTCGGCGCGCTGGTCGGATTCGATCGTGATCGCCAGCGCGGGGCACACGGCTTCGCACAGCTTGCAGGCGATGCAGCGCTCTTCGCCGTTTTCGTAGCGGCGCAGCGCATGCAGGCCGCGGAAGCGCGGCGACAGCGGCGTCTTTTCTTCCGGGAACTGCACGGTGATCTTGCGCGCGAACATGTACTTGCCCGTGATGCGCATGCCCTTGAACAACTCCCACAGCGCGAAGCTGCGGACGAAGTCGGTCAGCGAAAAGTCGGACTGGCTTGCGGTTGCGGCTGCCATGTCATTTCCAGATGTTGAAGGGGGTTTGCATCCACAGGCCGACGAACACCAGCCACACGAGAGTGATGGGGATGAAGATCTTCCAGCCGAGGCGCATGATCTGGTCGTAGCGGTAGCGCGGGAACGTCGCGCGCGCCCACAGGAAAATCGTCACGACACAGAAGGTCTTGATCCCGAGCCAGATCCAGCCGGGGATGAAATCGAGCGCAGCGAACGGCGACAGCCAGCCGCCGAGGAACAACGTGACGGCCAGGATCGAGACCAGCCACATGTTCGCGTACTCCGCGAGGAAGAACATCGCGAACGACATGCCCGAATACTCGATCATGTGGCCGGCGACGATTTCCGATTCGCCTTCGACCACGTCGAAAGGCGCGCGATTGGTTTCCGCCAGGCCCGAGATGAAATACACGGCGCAGATCGGCAGGAGCGGCAGCCAGTTCCACGACAGGAAGCCCGCGCCCATGCTCGCGCCCATGCCGCGCGACTGACCCATCACCACGTCGGTCAGGTTGAGCGAGCCCGAAACCATCAGCACCACGACGAGCGCGAAGCCCATCGCGATTTCGTAGCTCACCATTTGCGCCGATGCGCGCAGTGCGCCGAGGAAGGCGTACTTGGAGTTGGATGCCCAGCCCGCGATGATGACGCCATACACCTCCATCGAGGTGATCGCCATCAGGAACAGCAAGCCGGCGTTGATGTTCGACAGCGCCACATCGGGCCCGAACGGGATCACGGCCCACGCAGCAAGCGCCGGCATGATCGTCATGATCGGGCCGAGGTAGAACAGGCCCTTGCTCGATGCGCTGGGAAGGATGATCTCCTTCGTGAGCAACTTGAATGCGTCGGCAATCGGTTGCAGCAAACCGAACGGGCCCACGCGATTCGGGCCGAGGCGCACCTGCGTGAAGCCGATGGCCTTGCGCTCCCACAGAGTGAGATATGCGACTGCGCCCATCAGCGGCGCGACGACGACGATGATCTTGATCAGCGTCCAGATCACCGGCCAGCCCGCGGCCGTCCACCACGGCGCGGCGACGAGGCCATTGCCGAAGTTGAAGATGCCGTCGATCATGCGGGCGCTCCTTCCTTCGCATTGCTTTCGACGCGCGCATCGGCGGTGAGTTGCAGCGACGGCGCGCGGCGCACGATGGAATCGAGCTGGTAGATCGCAGCGGTGGCAGGCTTGCCTGCGCGCACGTTCATGTCGATTGCAGCGGATGCCTTGTTCGACAGCAAGCCGCCTTGCACGAAGGGCTGCTGCGCGTCGTGGGCGCTGCGCGCGTCAACGAGCACATCCTGCGCGGATTCGTAATCGAAGCCCTGCAGACCCAGCATGTTGCCGAGCACGCGCAGCACCTTCCACGCGGGGCGCGTATCGCCCAGCGGCTTGACCACTGCATGGAACGATTGCACGCGGCCTTCGGCGTTCACGAAGGTACCGGGTGTTTCAGTCCACGGTGCGACGGGCAACAGCACATCGCTGAATTCCATGTTGGTCTTGAACGGGCTGAGCGTGACGACCATTTCGGCTTGACCGAGCGCGCCTGAGGCAGCGCGGCCCGCAGCCGAATCGAATTCGGGTTCGTTGTTCAACAGAATCGCGGCCTTGAGCCCGCCCGACAACATCTGGCCCGCATTCAAGCCGCCTTCGCCGGGCATCGCGTTCACGAGCTGCGCGCCAACAGTGTTCGCGGCTTCGGTGAGATAGCCGACGGTTGCGCCCGTGGCCTCGCCGATCCAGTTTGCGATTGCGAGCAACGTGCTTGCATTGGCGTGATGAGCAGCCGCGTTGCCCAGCAGGATCGCGTGACGTTCGCTGCCCGACATGAGCGCCTTCGCGATTGCCTTCGCCTTGTCTGTCGCGGTGCCTTTCACAGGCGGCGTGCCGCCCTTGGCTTCGCCGACCGCCGCTGCGACATCGGCAAGCGCCTGCGCCCATTCGGATGCGGGAGCGATCTGCGACGCTGCGATGGGCATGGCCCAGTCGTTGTCTTGATCGTGGATCACCGCGACCTTCGCGCCCTTGCGAACAGCCGCGCGCACGCGCAGCGAGAAGAGCGGATGGTCCTTGCGCAGATTGGAGCCGACGACCAGCGCGCCCTGCATGATGGTCAGCGACGCGATCGTCGTACCAAGCCAACGGACGCAGTCGCGCTTTGCGAATTGCGCGTTGCGCAGGCGGTAGTCGATGTTTTCTGAGCCGAGCGCGCGCACGAGTTTTTGCGTGAGGAACAACTCCTCCACCGTGCTGTGCGGGCTGACGAGCGCGCCGATCGTGTTCGCGCCGTGATCGGCCCTGATGGTCTCCAGGCCGTTCGCAACGTATTCGAGCGCCGTTTGCCAATCGACCGTTTTCCATTCGCCGCCCTGCTTGATCATCGGGGCGGTGAGGCGGTCGCTTTCATTGAGCGCCTCATACGAGAAGCGATCGCGATCGGCGAGCCAGCATTCGTTGATGGCTTCGTCTTCGAAGGGCAGCACGCGCATGACCTTGTTGCCTTTGACCTGCACGATCAAGTTGGCGCCGGTCGAATCGTGCGGGCTGATGCTCTTGCGGCGCGACAGCTCCCACGGCCGCGCGCTGTAGCGAAACGGTTTGCTGGTGAGTGCGCCCACGGGGCACAGGTCGATCATGTTGCCGGACACTTCGGAATCGACCGTGTCGCCGAGCACCGTGGTGATCTCGCTGTGTTCGCCGCGGTGGATCATGCCGAGCTCCATCACGCCCGCGACTTCCTGGCCGAAGCGGACGCAGCGCGTGCAGTGGATGCAGCGGGTCATCTCCTCCATCGAGATCAGCGGGCCGACGTCCTTGTGCAGCACGACGCGCTTTTCTTCTTCGTAGCGCGAAGCAGAGCCGCCGTAGCCCACGGCGATGTCCTGCAGCTGGCACTCGCCGCCCTGGTCGCAGATCGGGCAGTCGAGCGGATGGTTGATCAGCAGGAACTCCATCACCGACCGCTGCGCTTTGACGGCCTTGTCGCTCTTTGTGTGGACGATCATGCCGTTCGTCACGGGCGTCGCGCATGCGGGCATGGGCTTGGGCGCCTTCTCGATGTCGACCAGGCACATGCGGCAATTGGCCGCGATGGATAGTTTCTTGTGATAGCAGAAGTGCGGGATGTAGATGTCGGCCTTGTCGGCCGCATGCATCACCATGCTGCCTTCGGCGATCTCGACCTTCTGCCCGTCGATGTTGATTTCGATCATGCGGGAACCTTCGCGCCGGCAGCGGCTTCGATCTTCGCCGCGAACTCGGGCCGGAAATGTTTGAGCATCGCGCGCACCGGCATCGCGGCTGCATCGCCCAATGCGCAGATCGTGCGGCCCTGGATGTTGTCGGCCACGTTGTCGAGCAACGGGAGATCTTCGGGCTTGCCCTGGCCGTTCTGGATGCGGTCGATCACGCGCCACAGCCAGCCCGTGCCTTCGCGGCACGGCGTGCACTGGCCGCACGATTCGTGCATGTAGAAGTAACTCAAACGCAGAAGGCTTTCGACCATGTCGCGCGTTTCGTCCATCACGATCACCGCGCCGGAGCCGAGCATCGAGCCCGCCTTGGCGATGGAGTCGTAGTCCATCGTGCAGTTCATCATGATGTCGGCCGGCAGCACCGGCGCCGACGAGCCGCCCGGGATCACGGCCTTGAGCTGCCTGCCGCCTCGCATGCCGCCGCACAACTCGAGGAGCTTGGGGAAAGGCGTGCCGAGCGGCACTTCATAGTTGCCGGGCAATTCGACATCGCCCGACACCGAAAAGATTTTCGTGCCGCCGTTGTTCGGCTTGCCGATTTCGAGGAAAGCCTGCCCGCCATTGCGGATGATCCACGGCACAGCCGCGAATGTTTCGGTGTTGTTGATCGTGGTGGGCTTGCCGTACACACCGAAGCTCGCCGGGAAAGGCGGCTTGAAACGCGGCTGACCCTTCTTGCCTTCGAGCGATTCGAGCAGCGCGGTTTCTTCGCCGCAGATGTAGGCGCCGAAGCCGTGAAAGCCGTGCAGCTGGAACGAGAAGTTCGATCCGAGAATCTTGTCGCCGAGATAGCCCGCGGCGCGCGCCTCTTCCAGCGCTTCTTCGAAGCGCGTGTACACGTCGAAGATCTCGCCGTGGATGTAGTTGTAGCCGACGCTGATGCCCATCGCATACGCCGCGATGATCATGCCTTCGATGACGATGTGCGGGTTGTACGCGAGGATGTCGCGGTCCTTGCACGTGCCGGGTTCGCCCTCGTCGGAGTTGCACACGAGGTACTTCTGCCCTGGGAACTGGCGCGGCATGAACGACCACTTCAGGCCGGTCGGGAAACCCGCGCCGCCACGGCCGCGCAGCGCGGATTCCTTCACCGTGGCGATCACCTGGTCCGTCGTGAGGCCCTCGCTGATGATCTTCTTCAGCGCCTTGTAGCCATCGCGCGCTTCGTAGTCCTTGATGCGCCAGTTGGTGCCGTCAAGGCCGGTGTAGATCTGCGGGCTGATGTGGCGGTCGTGGAAACACGTCTGCACGCCCGTTGCCTGGAACTGCGCAAGGACTTGTTGCGGCGTCATCACTTGGCCTCCTGTGCGCTGCGAAGGCCGTCGACCAGCTGGTCGAGCTTTTCCTGGCTCATGAAGCTGCACATCGTGCGGTCGTTCACCAGCATCACCGGCGAATCGGCGCAGGCGCCCAGGCATTCGCTTTGCTGCAACGTGAACATGCCGTCGGGCGTAGTCTCGCCCATGGCAATGCCGAGTTTCTTTTCGAGGTAATGCAGCGCCACCGCGCCGTCGCGCAGCTGGCACGGCAGGTTGGTGCAGACGTTCAGCTTGTACTTGCCGACCGGCTGCTGGTTGTACATGTTGTAGAACGTCGTCACTTCGTGCACCGCGATCTGCGGCATGCCGAGCACGGCGGCGACTTCATGTTCGGCCTCTTGCGAGACCCAACCTTCTTTTTCCTGCACGATGGCCAGGCACGCCATCACCGCGGATTGCTTCTGGTCGGCCGGGTACTTGGCGACTTCGCGATCCATGCACGTGCGCATTTCTTGCGTGATGATCATCTGTCGATCTCTCCAAAGACGATGTCCATCGTGCCGATGATGGCGACGGCGTCGGCGATCATGTGGCCGCGGCCCATTTCGTCGAGCGCGGCCAGGTGCGGAAAGCCCGGCGCGCGAATCTTCAGGCGATAAGGCTTGTTGGCGCCGTCGCTCACGATGTAGATGCCGAACTCGCCCTTCGGGTGTTCGACGGCTGCATACGCTTCGCCCTCGGGCACGCGCATGCCTTCGCTGAACAGCTTGAAGTGGTGGATGAGCTCTTCCATGTTGGTCTTCATGGATTCGCGATTCGGCGGGGCAACCTTGTGGTTGTCGGTGATCACCGGGCCCGGGTTCGCCCTGAGCCATGCAACGCACTGCTGGATGATCTTGTTGGATTCGCGCAGTTCCTGCATGCGGCACAGGTAACGGTCGTAGCAGTCGCCTGTCTTGCCGATGGGAATGTCGAAATCCATCTTGTCGTAGACCTCGTAGGGCTGCTTCTTGCGCAAGTCCCACGCGATGCCCGAGCCGCGCAGCATCGGGCCGGTAAAGCCGAGGTTCAGCGCACGTTCCGGCGACACGACGCCGATGCCGACCGTGCGCTGCTTCCAGATGCGGTTGTCGGTGAGGAGCGTTTCGTATTCGTCGACGTAGTGCGGGAAGCGCTTGGTGAAGTCTTCGACGAAATCCAGCAACGTGCCTTGCCGGCCTTCGTTCATGCGGCGCAACTCGCGCTCGTTGCGCACCTTGCTCGCCTTGTATTGCGGCATGGAATCGGGCAAGTCGCGATACACGCCGCCTGGCCGGAAGTACGCAGCGTGCATGCGCGCGCCCGACACGGCTTCGTAAACGTCGAAGAGGTCTTCGCGTTCGCGGAAGCAGTAGATCAGCATGTTCATCGCGCCGCAGTCCAGGCCGTGCGCGCCGAGCCACAGCAGGTGGTTCAGCAAACGCGTGATCTCGGAGAACATGACGCGGATGTATTGCGCGCGGATCGGCACGTCGACGCCGAGCAGCTTTTCGATCGCAAGGCAGTACGCGTGTTCGTTGGACATCATCGACACATAGTCGAGGCGATCCATGTACGGCAGCGACTGGATGTACGTACGCGTTTCGGCGAGCTTTTCGGTCGCACGGTGAAGCAGGCCGATGTGCGGGTCGGCGCGCTGGATCACTTCGCCGTCGAGTTCCAGCACCAGGCGCAGCACGCCGTGCGCCGCCGGGTGCTGCGGGCCGAAGTTGAGCGTGTAGTTCTTGATTTCCGCCATATCAGTGAAGCCCGCCGTAGCCCGGTTCGCGGATGATGCGCGGCGTGATTTCGCGCGGCTCGATCGTCACGGGCTGGTAGATGACGCGGCCGCGTTCGGCGTCGTAGCGCATCTCGGTGTAGCCGGAGACGGGGAAGTCCTTGCGGAACGGATGGCCGATGAAGCCGTAGTCGGTGAGGATGCGGCGCAGGTCGTCGTGGCCTTCGAAGACGATGCCGAAAAGATCGAACGCTTCGCGCTCGAACCAGTTGGCGGAACTCCACAGGCCCGTCACCGAATCGACCACGGGCAGGTCGTCGTCGGGGCACGCGACCTTCAGGCGCACGCGCTGGTTGAGCGATACCGAAAGCAAGTGCGACACGACGACAAAGCGCGGGCCATCGTGTTCGATGTTGCCGTAGCTGGAATAGTCGACGCCGCACAGGTCGATGAGTTGTTCGAACTTGCAGCCCGGCGCGTCCTTGAGCATTTGCGCGGCGGCGATGTAGTTCTGCGCAGCGACGTTCACCGTGACTTCGCCATGCGCGAGAACAATGCTCTTGGCAAGATCGCCGAGCGCTGCCGCAAGCGTTTCTTTCAGCGCCGCCGGATCGATGGCGTAAATGTCGAGGGCAGCCATTACGTTCTCGCGATCGTCTGCGTGCGACGAATCTTCTGCTGAAGCTGGATTACGCCGTACAGCAGCGCCTCCGCAGTGGGCGGGCAGCCGGGCACGTATACATCGACGGGCACGATGCGATCGCACCCGCGCACGACCGAATAACTGTAGTGGTAGTAGCCACCGCCATTGGCGCACGAGCCCATCGAGATGACCCAGCGCGGCTCGGGCATCTGGTCATACACCTTGCGCAGTGCGGGCGCCATCTTGTTGCACAGCGTGCCGGCGACGATCATCAAGTCGCTTTGGCGCGGGCTCGGGCGGAACAGCATGCCGAAGCGGTCGATGTCGTAGCGCGCGGCGCCCGCGTGCATCATCTCCACCGCGCAGCACGCAAGGCCGAACGTCATCGGCCACAGCGATCCGGTCTTCGCCCAGTTCACGACCGTATCGACGGTTGTCGTGACGAGGCCTTTGTCGAGAATGCCTTCACTAGCCATAGTTTGTTTCCGGGCTTGCTCCTGTCATTCCCAGTCGAGCGCGCCCTTTTTCCATTCGTACACGAACCCCACCACGAGGATGGCGAGGAAGATCATCATCGACCAGAAGCCCGCGGCCCCGATTTCCTTGAGCGAGACAGCCCACGGAAAGAGGAATGCGATTTCCAGGTCGAAGAGGATGAAGAGGATGGCGACGAGGTAATAGCGCACGTCGAACTTCATGCGTGCGTCCTCGAATGCTTCGAAGCCGCACTCGTAGGGCGAGTTCTTCGCGGCATCGGGCTTCTGGAAGCCAAGGAGTTTCGAGAAGCCCCAGCCCAGCACCTGCGGTGCGACCCCTACGCCGATGCCCACCAGCATGAACAGGAGGACGGGCAGGTAAGGGTCGAGGCTCATTTGGGCTTTTGTCTGGTGCCGTCGGCGAGACTCGAACTCGCACAGCTTTCGCCACTACCCCCTCAAGATAGCGTGTCTACCAATTTCACCACGACGGCTTGATTGCTCTACTACCCGGAATCGAGCGCGAGGTTTTTGCGCTTTGTTGCCTTCCGGACAGCCCTGAAGTTTACCGCGATTCCGTGGCGGCCCCGTTGCGCTTGGCTTGAATTACTTCGTGGGAATCTGGGCCGCGCCGGAGGCCGCGGGCGCGGATGGTGCTACTGCGACAGGAGCTGCAGCAGGAGCAGGCGCGGACGTGCCCGGAATCTGACCCGCTCCTGACGCTGCGGGAGCAGCGGGCGCGGCAGCAGGCGCCGTCTGCGCGCGTTCGAGCACGCTGCTCGACGTGGGTGCTGTGTGCAGGTTGCCGAAGTACGCAAGCGCCAGCGTGCACACGAAGAAGACGGATGCAAGCACGGCCGTCGTGCGCGACAGGAAATTCGCGCTGCCCGATGCACCGAAGAGGCTGCCCGACGCGCCGCTACCGAAGGCCGCGCCCATGTCGGCTCCCTTGCCGTGCTGGATCAAGATGAGGCCGATCATGGTGACCGCAGTGAGCATCTGCACGGCGAGGATGATCGTCAACAACACGTTCATGTTTGAATTCTCCGCGATTCGATTAAATCTGTTTTTCAGTTTGCGGCTGCCGATGCGGCCGCGATGATTTGCAGGAAGTCGAGCGCCTTCAGCGATGCGCCGCCGATGAGGCCGCCGTCGATGTCGGGCTGGGCCAGCAGCGCGGCTGCATTGCCCGCGTTCATGCTGCCGCCGTAGAGGATGGCGATGCGATCCGAATGCGCCGTGGCTGCTTTCAGCTGCGCGCGCAAGAGCGCATGAACTTGCTGGGCCTGTTCGGGCGTGGCTGTCTTGCCGGTGCCAATGGCCCACACGGGCTCGTACGCAACGACGATCTCGCTGATGCAATGGCCGTTGGTGTGGATCACGGCTGCCATCTGGCGCTTGACGACGTCTTGCGTGCGGTCGGCTTCGCGATCGGCGAGCGATTCGCCGACGCACACGATCGGCGTGATGCCGTGCGCAAGCGCGGCCTTGGCTTTTTCGGCGACGAGTTCGTCCGATTCGCCGTGGTACTGCCGCCGCTCCGAATGGCCGACGATGCAATAGCGCACGCCGAATTCGCGCAGCATCGCAGCAGAAACTTCGCCGGTGTACGCGCCCTGTTCGTGCCGCGAGACATCCTGCGCGCCGAGCTCGATCGCGCTTCCGTGCCGCAGCTGGTTCACTTGCGCGAGGTAAGGCGCGGGCGCGCACACGGCGACCGAGCACTTTGCATCGCGCATGCCCTCGGCGATCGAGCGCATGAGCGCTTCGTTCAGGGCGAGGCCGCCGTTCATCTTCCAGTTGCCGGCGATGAGCTTGCGCTTTGCGGTCATTGCCATGTGAGCACGATCTTGCCGATGTGCTGGTTGGATTCCATGAGCTCGTGCGCCTTTGCAGCTTCCGCGGCCGCGAACGTGCTGTGCAGCACCGGGCGGATCGATTTGGCTTCGAGCAGCGGCCACACATTCGAGCGAAGCGATTTCGCGATCGCGGCCTTGAATTCAACAGAGCGCGGACGCAGCGTCGAGCCCGTGATCGTCAAGCGCCTGCGCAGCACAAGGCCCGCATTGAATTCGCTCTTCGTGCCGCCCTGGATGGCGATGATCACGAGGCGGCCGTCTTCGGCGAGCGCTTCGACCTCGCGCGCGGCGTAGCTGCCCGCGACCATGTCGAGGATCACGTCAACGCCCTTGCCGCCGGTGAACTTCTTCGCTTCTTCTGCGAAGTCCTGCGTCTTGTAATTGATCGCGAAGTCCGCGCCGAGCTTCGTGCATGCCGCGCACTTTTCGTCGCTGCCCGCAGTGGCGATCACTTTCGCGCCGAAAGCCTTCGCCATCTGGATCGCGGTGACGCCGATGCCGCTGGTGCCGCCTTGCACCATGAACGTCTCGCCCTTTTGCAGGCGTCCGCGGTCGAACACGTTGCTCCACACCGTGAAGAACGTCTCCGGAAGCGATGCGGCTTCGGTGTCGTTCAGGCCTTGCGGCACGGGCAGGCACTGGCCGATGGGCGCAGCGCACAGCTCGGCGTAACCACCGCCCGCAACGAGCGCGCAAACGCGATCGCCCATCTTGAAGCCGGCAACCGAAAGCGCTTGCGCATCGCCGCCGACGATCACACCCGCGACTTCGAGGCCCGGGATGTCGGACGCCCCCGGCGGCACGGGATAGTGGCCCATGCGCTGGAGCACGTCGGGGCGATTGACGCCGCTCGCCGTCACGCGAATGAGCAACTCGCCCGCGCCCGCCTTGGCATCGGGGCGATCGCCGATCTTCAGCACGCCGGGCGCGCCGTGGGATGTGATCTCGACCGCTTTCACGGCTTTGCTTTACTGGTTCGGCGAGTTGTCGACCGGCGCCGCATCCGCTTGCGACACGGGCTCGACGGGCGCTGTAGGCGCGGCGATTGCGGCGGGTGCGGCGGGTGCGGCATGGGGATCGTGTTGATCCCGCGGTTCGCGTTGTTCGCGCGGCTCGCGGTCGCCACGATATTCACCGCGCGGCGGGCGGTCGCTGCGCTCACGGCGTTCGCGCGGCGGCTCTTCGGGCATGCCTTCCGGCCGATCGAGCAGCGCTTTCATCGACAGCTTCACGCGGCCCTTGTCGTCGGTTTCGAGCACCTTCACGCGCACGATCTGGCCTTCGCTCAGGTAGTCGGTGACCTTCTCGACGCGCTGGTGCGCGATCTGGCTGATGTGCAGCAGGCCGTCCTTGCCGGGAAGCAGGTTCACGAGCGCGCCGAAATCGAGGATCTTCGTGATCGGGCCTTCATAGATCTTGCCGACTTCGACTTCGGCCGTGATCTCGGTGATGCGCTGCTTCGCGAACTCGGCCTTGTCGGCGTCGGTCGACGCGATGGTGATCGTGCCGTCTTCGCCGATGTCGATCGTGCAGCCGGTCTCTTCGGTGAGCGCGCGAATGGTGGCGCCGCCCTTGCCGATGACGTCGCGGATCTTCTCGGGGTTGATCTTCATCGTGTACAGGCGCGGCGCGAAGTTGCTCACTTCGTGCTTGGCTTCGCCGAGCGCTTCCTGCATCTTGCCGAGGATGTGCATGCGCGCTTCCTTGGCCTGCGCGAGCGCGACCTGCATGATCTCTTTCGTGATGCCCTGGATCTTGATGTCCATCTGCAGGGCCGTCACGCCGTTGGCCGTGCCGGCCACCTTGAAGTCCATGTCGCCGAGGTGATCTTCGTCACCGAGGATGTCGGTCAGCACGGCGAAACGGTTGCCTTCCTTGATGAGGCCCATCGCGATACCCGCGACGTGCGCCTTCACCGGAACGCCCGCATCCATCAGCGACAGGCAGCCGCCGCAGACGGAAGCCATCGACGACGAGCCGTTCGATTCGAGGATTTCCGACACGACACGCATCGTGTAGGGGAACTCTTCCTTGGTGGGCAGCACTGCGATGAGTGCGCGCTTGGCGAGGCGGCCGTGGCCGATTTCGCGGCGCTTGGTCGAGCCCATGCGACCCACTTCGCCGGTGGCGAAAGGCGGCATGTTGTAGTGGAACATGAAGCGGTCTTCGTACTCGCCCATCAGCGCGTCGATGCGCTGCGCGTCACGCTCGGTGCCGAGCGTCGTGACGACCATCGCTTGCGTTTCGCCGCGCGTGAAGAGCGCGGAGCCGTGCGTGCGCGGCAGCACGCTGGTGCTGATTTCGATCGGGCGGACGGTGCGCGTGTCGCGGCCGTCGATGCGCGGCTCGCCGCTCAGGATCTGGCCGCGCACGATGCGCGCCTCGATGTCGAACAGCATGTTGTCGACAGCGCCGGCATCGAATTCGACGCCTTCAGCCTTCAGGCCCGCGTGGGTCCACGTGGCGACTTCGCGCGTGGCATGCGTGCGCGCCTGCTTGTTGCGCACCTGGTAGGCGGCGCGCAGCTTTTCTTCTGCCAGCGCAACCACCTTGGCGATGAGCACGTCGTCCTTGGGCGGGGCTCTCCAGTCCCACACCGGCTTGCCGGCTTCGCGGACCAGCTCATGGATCGCGTTGATCGCGACTTTGGCCTGCTCGTGGCCGAACACCACGGCGCCGAGCATCACTTCTTCGGACAGTTGCTGCGCTTCGGATTCCACCATCAGCACCGCGGCTTCCGTGCCGGCCACGACGAGGTCGAGGTCGGACTGCTTGCGCGCCGTCTGGCCGGGGTTCAGGACATATTCGCCGTTGACCCAGCCCACGCGCGCCGCGCCGATCGGGCCCGCGAACGGGATGCCGGAAATGCACAGCGCGGCAGACACGCCGATCATCGCGGCGATGTCGGCATCGACCTCGGGGTTCAGCGACATCGTGTGGATCACCACATGAACTTCGTTGAGGAAGCCTTCGGGGAATAGCGGGCGGATCGGGCGGTCGATGAGGCGCGAGGTCAGCGTCTCATGTTCACTGGGCTTGGCTTCGCGCTTGAAGAAGCTGCCGGGGATCTTGCCGGCGGCGTACGTCTTTTCGATGTAGTCGACCGTGAGCGGGAAGAAATCCTGGCCGGGCTTGGCGTTCTTGGATGCGGCGACGGTGGCGAGCACCACAGTGCCTTCGATGTTCACGAGGACGGCGCCGGAAGCCTGGCGGGCGATCTCGCCCGTTTCCATCGTGACGGTATGCGACCCCCATTGGAAGGTCTTGGTGTGTTTGTTGAACATGGACATGTTCGTTGCTCCTTGTTGTGGTTGATTTGAGAGGAGACTTCAGGCCGAACACGATGCCATTCCATCAAGGGCCGCCGGGGTGGCCGGGGCTGCTGGTGGAATGACACAGCGCGTGGTCGTCTTGGGTCCTCTCGATACGCAAACGCCCGAGACAGCGAGGGGCTGGCTCAGGCGTGTTGCATTCGCGGTGATCAGGCGGTCGGCCTTACTTGCGCAGGCCGAGTTTGCCGATCAGTGCCGTGTACCTGTCGGCGTCGGTCGCCTTGAGGTACGCGAGCAGGTTCTTGCGGCGGTTCACCATGCGCAGCAGGCCGCGGCGTCCATGGTGGTCCTTGAGGTGGGTCTTGAAGTGCGGCGTGAGCTCGTTGATGCGAGCTGTCAGCAGCGCGACCTGCACTTCGGGGCTGCCGGTGTCATTGGCGGCGCGAGCGTGTTCTTTGACGATCGCGGCCGTGTCGAGATGGGCCATCGTAGATTTCCTTGTTTGAGGTTTGACTTGCGTGAAAGGCTGGAAGGGCTTCTCACGTGCGCTCTGCCTGCGGAATCATCGTTTCGGAAAATTCCGCTCCTGCACAGGATGCAGAGCCGGACGATTATAGCAAGGGAGCGGGCCGCGCCGGTCGCGCACCCATTCGAACGACAGGCACGCCACGCACGCGGCCGCGGAAGCCAGCGCTGCCGCCACTGCCACGGCCGAATAGCTGCCGCCTCGATCCACGATCGCGCCCGCCGCGATCGGCCCCAGCAGGTAACCCGGCGCAGCCGCCGTGTAGAGCCAGCCGAGGCGGCGTGGCGTGCAGTCGCCCGTGTTGTCCGCGCACGCGGCCGGCAGCAAGGCGACGACGCCACCATGGCCCAGCCCGAACATCAAGGCGAAACCCGCCAGTTGCATCAAATCCGTCGCGGCCCACCACATCAGGTAGGCGAGCCCGACCGTACCCGCGCTGGCGCCCAGCACCGTGGTGCGGCCCCATCGATCGGCGGCACGGCCGAGCGCGAGGCGCCCGATCAGGCCCCCTGCACCGAGCAGCGAAACCAGCGCAGCCGCAGTCGCCGGCGATGCGCCGAGGTCGCGACCGGCAAAGGCAATGTGGGCGAAGGGAATCGCAAGCGCCGGCGATACCAATGCGAGCGCCAGGTACAGCCGAAAGAATTTCGTTTGCGCGAACACGCCATTGCGCGAGCGAGCCGGCTTGCCGGGCACAGTGCTGCCGATCTGCAGCGGCGCTTCGAGCAGCAGCAGCGAGGCCGGGCCGCCGATGGACATGATCCCCGCCGCGAGCGCCTGCATTGCGACGGACCAGCCCCATATCGCCTCGAAACGCACTGCCAGTGGGGACGCCGCGATCGTCCCCAGGCCGACCCCGAGCGTCGCGAGGCCCGCGGCAAGACCGCGGCGCCGCTGAAAGCACGACGTCACGCTGATCATGGCCGGCAGCATCGTGAGCGCGCCGCCCAGCCCAACCGCAACGGCGAATCCCACGCAGGCGCCGGCAAGCGACTGCGATTGACTCGTGATTTCCAGACCTGCCGCGATGCATGCGACCCCGGCGAAGCACGATCGACGTGGCCCCAGGCGATTGCAGAGCCACTCGCCTGCCGGCGCAAGCAGGAAGGTGAGCGCGCCCGCCAATCCGATCATCGTGCACAAGCTTGCCCGGCCCGCCCCGAAGCGCGTGGCCATCGGCTCCGCGAAGGCGGCGAACGACGAAGAAGCGCTGGAGACGACCATCATGCAAAGCGCCGCGCCCGCGACAACTCCCCACGACTGGTCGAACCCTGCCGCGCGCGCCCTCACGGCGTTCCCGCCACGGCAAGCAATGACGGGGTCGATCGAGACGGATGCGGCGATATGCCATCGACCAGCCATCGCAGCAGGCCGTAGCGCACGCCGGGGCCCAGGCGCGTCTGCAGGTGATAGGCGTTGAATTCGGTCTCATCGAGATCCCGGGCGAGTTCGTCCAGCCGGGGAAACGGATGAAATATTTTCGCGGTGGGTTTGAGGACACGCCGCGCGCGCTCGGCATCCAGCTTGTATGCCTTCATGCCCGGCAGCTCGGGCGAGCCATACGACGCGATCGGCGTGACGTACACGAAGTCAGCTGTATGCAGGACCTCATCGACCTCTTGAGGCGACGCAGTCACCGCGCACGTCTTGCCGGGCGCCAGATACGACGGCCCCATCTCGAATCCGGCCGGGCACAAAGCCGCGAACGGAACATTCAGTTTGTGAAGTGCCTTGGCCAATGAATGGTGCACCCGGTGATCCCGCAGGTTTCCCATCAGGACAACGCGCCTGCCCTCGAGTCCGAAGCTGCGCATGGCTGCAATATCGACCAGCGCCTGGCTCGGATGCTCGTTGATTCCGTCGCCTCCATTCACGACGGGTGCCGTGACTCGCGACAGCGCATCGCGATCCAGCGGGCGATCGCACCGCGCGACCACGCATGAGCTGGTGAGCGCGAGTTGCTCGATGTCATCGTGGATGTCGCAACGTTCGCGCAGTTGGCCGCCGATCGAGGCAGCCGCCACCGGCGCGAGCCCCAGCTGCACACCGGCGCGCGCAAAGCCCGACAGTGTTCGTAAGCTGGGTTGCTGGAACAGGAATGCCAGCGTGCCGCGCATCGGTTGGGGTGTGGCTGGCAAGGAAACGGAAGCAGATCCGCATTCGGTCAGGCGAAGGATGTCCGCCGCCGTGAGATCGTCGATGGAAAGCAGCTGACGCATCAGGCAAGCTCCAGCGCCACGATGCCGTAGGCCAGGTCCGGATGACCACCGGCAGCATGCTTTTGAGCCGTGGCCTCCCACAGCTTGCGCACGGCGGCCCGCCGGTCAGGCCCGTTGTGATACAGCGTGCAGTCGGCGATAGCAGGCAGAGCGATGCCAGCGGGTGACGGATTGGCCATTGCACGGCGCCCGTCGATGCGCAGGAGCGGACTCGCGCACGTGTGCCAGCTCACGCGCTCTTCGCCGAACTGCGCGCCGGCCTCGTCGTGGAGCATCCACCGGTTGGAGGCTGAGTCGCCCAGGCTCAGCCCCATCACGAGCGCGCGCATTCGAGCCCTGCCGCGCGTGTGCACGGCAAGCTCGCGCAACGCGGCAAACGTCGCGCGCTGAAGGCGCATGCCTGCCTCTCCCCCATCGGACGTCTGCGGCAGCATTCCCGCGGCAGGCGCAGGACCGAACGGCATGTTGGCCAGCAGCAGGACATCGCCTTCGAGCCGGTCGGCGACCGCGCGCGGAATTCCGCCGTGGATGTTGTTCGCGATCGCTTCGTAACGGTCGGCATCGAGCCCATTGAGAATCTTGTTCAGCTCCGCATACGCGAGGGCACGCGGATTGACATCGAACAGCACTTGCCGGGGCTGATCGAGCGACCAGGCGGTGTGGCCGCATCCGCCGGCAAGGTCGACCACGCACGTCGCGCGGCGCGTCCAGCCGAGGTGTTCGGCGAGAGCCAGGAGCTCTTCGCTCTCGTCGCAGAAAGGAAAGACGCGATGGTTCGGGTCCACCCAGACTCCGTCGGTCAAGAACAGCCTGCCCCGGTGGAGATTGGCGCGAACCGCCAGCTCGCCATTTTTTGCTGCCAGCCCGCATTGCGCCAGCAGGGCGGCTTCCCGGAGCGGCAGCACGAAGGGCCTGCGCTGCGCTGCGCCACCGGCCCACTCGCCATAGGCCTTGTCCCGGGTCAGAAATTGAAAGCATTCAAGCGCGGCCCGGCGCAGTCCCCCAGATTCACGCAGGCGTGCGCCGACCTCGATGAGCCGATTGGTGTCCATGGCTTGATTCCCCCTGATATCGAAGGCGCGATCTTATCGGCCTTTCCACTACAGGGACTGCGCCAAAGTTCACAGTGATTGCCGCCGATTCGCCGCGGCCCGCGGGCTAGCGCCGGGGCGAAAGCCACGAAGCCAGCCGGCGGACGCCTTCGTCCAGCCTTGCGATGTCCTTCGAGGCGAAGCACCAGCGCAGCCAGCCCTGCGCCTCGGGCGCAAAGGCGTTGCCGGGCGCCAGGCCAATGCCCGCCTCGGCGACGAGGCGTTTGGCAACGGCTAGCGAATCGTCGAAGCCCCCGAGCTTGAAGAAGGCATACATCCCTCCCCACGCGGGCAGAACTTCCACTTGCGGCAACGCCTGGAGCTGGGGCACCAGCGAATCGCGGCACGCCTTCAAGTGCGCGACGACGCGAGGAGTGACCTCATCCGTGCGCTCCATCGCGACTTGCGCCGCGCGCTGCGTGAAGACGCTGGCGCACGACGTGTTGAATTCGATCAGTTTGCCCATCGGCTGCGTCATCGCGGCCGGCATCACGAGCCAGCCGAGGCGCCAGCCCGTCATCAGGAAACTCTTCGAGAAGCTATGTGTGACAACGAGGCGATCGTCGGGCGACGCGACATCCAAAAAACTTGGAGCGCATGCGTTCGCGCTGGGTTCGTAGTACAGCCGCTCGTACACCTCGTCCGCGAGGATCCACGTGCCCGTGGTGCGGCAGCGATCGAGGATGGCCTGCTGTTCGTCCCGTGTGAGCGTCCAGCCCGTCGGGTTGTTCGGCGCGTTGACGATGAGCAGCTTCGTCGCCGGCGTGATCGCATCGATGAGCCGCTGCAGGTCGAGCGTCCATTCGCCGCCCTTGGGCACCAGCGACACGCGCTTGAGGTTCGCGCCCATGATGAGCGGCTGCGCCGTGAGGTTCGGCCAGACGGGCGTGACGGCCACGACTTCATCGCCCGCATCGACCAGCGCCTGCACTGCGAGCATCAGCGCATTGACGCCGCCCGAAGTGACCGCGATGCGGTCGGCTTTCACGTTGCCATGCAAGCGGGTCGTGTAGCCCGCGATGGTCTCGCGCAACTCGGTGAGCCCTAGGTTGTGCGTGTAGAAGGTCTCGCCGCGCCGCAGCGAATCGATCGCGGCTTCGCGGATGAAATCCGGAGTGGCTTCATCGCTTTCGCCGAACCAGAAGGGCAGCACGTCGCCGCGGCCCATGCCGGCATTGGCGACTTCGCGGATCTTCGATTCTTCGAGGTTCAGGATGGCGTTGCGCATGCCGCGATTCTCAGTCGAAGCGGGCCATCTTGCAGGTGTGGGGCAATTCGGCTTGCGCTGATGTGAGCTGGCGGATCACGCGAAACCCGAAGCCCGAGCCTTCGACGTCGAACTTCACGCCGGGTGTGCCCACACGGTCCATCACGCCGACCACGAGCGGCTGTTCGAACTGATGATCGTCCGCGCGCATCGCGCCGGACTGGCCATACAGGCTCACGTTCGCGCGCTCCAGCGCCATCGCCACGGGAACGGTCTGCGTCGTGCCGGCCTTTTCGATCGCCTGCGCGAGCGCCTCGATCATCAACTGCATGCGCATGTGAACGTAGTCGTCGGCCGGGTTCGGATAGCGCGCGCGAAAGGCGCGGTAGAACGCTTCGCTTTGCGGCGTGTCCACATTGGGCAGCCAATCGGCCACAGCCACGACTTTGCCGACACCTGCATCGCCCATCGCGGCCGGCGCACCAAGCGCATTGCCGTAAAACGTATAGAACTTGCCGTCGAAGCCAGCGTCCTTCGCGGCCTTCACGAGCAACGTGAGATCGTTCGAGAAGTTGCCGGTGATCACCGCCTGTGCGCCGCTGGCCTTGATCTTCGCGGCATACGGCGCGAAGTCCTTGATACGCAAAAGCGGATGCAGTTCGTCACCGGCGATCTGCACGTCGGGCCGTTGCGCGGCAAGCTGGCGCTTCGCCTCGCGCGTGACCGAGTGGCCGAAGCTGTAGTCGGGGTTGATGAGATACACCGACTTCACCGCCTTGTCTTCGCGCAGCACCGACATGAGCGCTGTCATGCGCATGTCGGCGTGCGCGTCGAAGCGAAAGTGCCAGAAGCTGCAGCGCTCGTTCGTGAGCGAGGGATCGACCGCCGCGTAGTTGAGGAGCAGCACGCGCCGCTGCGGCTCGCGCTCGTTGTGCTTGTTCACGGCTTCGATGAGCGCAGCCGTGACGGCCGACGAATTGCCTTGCAGGATGAACCGCGCGCCGTCGTCGATCGCGGACTTCATCGCGGCAAGCGCCTCTTCGACCTGGCCCTTGCTGTCGTAACGCGTCAGCTCCAGAGTGCGCATGCCTTGCGCCGTGCGAACACCGCCGCGCGCATTCACGCGCTCCACAGCCCACACGATGTTGCGGAACACCGCTTCGCCGCCATTCGCGTTGCCGCCCGACAGGCCTTCGACCATCGCCAGCTTGATGGGCGCGGTGCCCTGCGCCTGGACAAAAGCTGGTGCAGATAGCGCCAACGCGAGCGATTTCAAGACATGGCGACGCGAAATTTCCATTCGTTGTTTCTCCCTTGTGGCACTTGAAAAGATCGATGCCGTGCGCAGATGTGAGCCAAGCGGCGATCGATGCGAAAGCCGCGGAGTCTAAAGCCAAGGAGCCCTCATGTTTTTCGAACCCGTACTTCTGACCCGCCGTTCTTCGCCGTCGTATCGTTCATTCGATCGCAGCGTGGAGCGTTTCTTCAACACACTCGGCCGCTTCGAAGGCGCAAAGCAAGACACGCAGCAAGACACGAATCAGGAAGCCAAGCAGGACGGCGAACCCGTCACGCTGACGCTCGATGTGCCCGGTGTCGCGCGTGAAGACCTCACGATCAACATCGAAGGCGCGTTCGTCACGATCCAGACCAAGCCCGAAGCCAAGCGCCAATACGCGCGGGCCTACGAGCTGGCCGACGAGATCGACGCCGACACCACCAGCGCCAAGCTGGAAAACGGCGTGCTCACGCTCACGCTGGGCAAGAAGAAGCCCGTGAGCAACGCGCGCACCGTCGAAATCAAGTGAGGAGACCCCGGCTCAGGGCCGGGGTGACAAGTCCGCGAGAGGCCACCGGGGTTTCACGTCGAAGGCGTAAACCTCCGTGGCCTTTTCCACGTCTGCCTGCAGCCGCATCGCAGCGGCCATTGCGATCATCGCGCCGTTGTCGGTGCACAGGCGCAGCTCCGGATAGTGCACACGCGCGCGCCGACGCTTGCACGCGGCATTGAGTTCGTCGCGAAGCCGCTGGTTCGCGCCGACGCCGCCGGCGACCACGAGCCGATTCATCGCGCTGCGTTCGAGCGCATCAACCGATTTCCGCACCAGCACTTCGACGATCGCAGCTTGCGTGCTTGCAGCGAGGTCGGCCTTGTGCGCATCGAGGTCCGCACCAAGTTTTTTCACTTGCGTGAGCACGGCCGTCTTCAAACCGGCGAACGAAAAGTCCAGGTCGCCGCTGTGCATCAGCGGACGCGGCAGCTTGAACGCCTTCGCGTCGCCGCGCAGCGCCAGCGCCGCAAGCGCAGGGCCGCCGGGGTAGCCCAGGCCCAGTAGCTTTGCAGTTTTGTCGAACGCTTCGCCCGCCGCATCGTCGATCGATTCGCCGAGCAGTTCGTAGTCGCCGACGCGTTCCACCCGCATCAACTGCGTGTGCCCGCCCGAGACCAGCAGCGCGACGAACGGAAACTCCGGCGAGTCCGCCGACAGGAAGGGCGACAGCAGATGCCCTTCGAGGTGGTGCACGCCCATCACCGGTTTGCCCAGCGACGCGCCAAGCGCACACGCAACGCCCGCACCCACCAGCAGCGCGCCCGCGAGCCCCGGCCCGCGCGTGTACGCGATGACATCGACGTCGTGGATGTTCGCCTGGGCCTTTGCGAGGACGGCCTGCGCGAGCGGCAACACGCGGCGAATGTGGTCGCGGCTCGCAAGCTCCGGCACCACGCCGCCATACGCCTGGTGCATCTGGATCTGGCTGTGCAGAGCATCCGCGATCAATCGGGGCACGCGCTGCCCTGTCGCTTCGACGAGCGCAACTCCGGTCTCGTCGCAAGACGATTCGATTCCCAGCACAAGCATCGCGAGAGTTTAAGGCGCGCAATTGAACATATAGCTGCAAGTCATCATCGCCCTGAGAGAATGGCCCCACCAAACTTCACACGCATGGGCATCAGTCAATACATCAAGGAAATCGGCCGCGGCAAGGACGGCGCGCGTGCGCTGTCACGCGAGCAGGCGGCCGACCTCTTCGGGCAAGTGCTCGACGGCGCGGTGACCGATCTTGAAGTGGGCGCGTTCTGCATCGCGATGCGCGTCAAAGGCGAGACGCCCGACGAGATGGCGGGCTTTCTCGATGCGACGCATGCGCGGCTTCATCACGTACCGGCGTCTGCACTGCCGCTGATCGTGCTGCCGAGCTACAACGGCGCGCGCAAGCTGCCGCTGCTCACGCCGCTGCTGGCTTTCCTTGTCGCGCGGCGAGGGCTGCCGGTGCTGATCCACGGCACGCAGACCGAAGGCTCGCGCGTGTTCGTGTCGCACGTGCTCGAAGCGTTGGATGTCCAACCGCTGCACGCAGTGCGCGCCGTCGCGTCGCACGAAGTGGCGTACCTGCGCACCGAAACGCTCAGCCCCGGTTTGAAGCGCCTGCTTGATGTGCGCCGCACCGTCGGGCTTCGCAATTCGGCGCACAGCATCGTCAAGCTGATGAACCCGAGCGCAGGCGACGCGGTGATCGTCGGCAGCTTCACGCATCCCGAATACGCAGTGTCGATGGCGGCGGCCTACGAACTGATGGGCTCGACCGCCATGCTGCTGCGCGGCACCGAAGGCGAACCCGTGGCCGATCCCCGCCGCATGCGAGCTTTGATTGGATTCGAAAGAGGCGAGCGCATCGAACTGCAGGCTGAGCAAAAGGGCACCGTTGCCGAGCTGCCCGAGCTCCCCGCCGACACCGCACCCGACAAGACCGCCGCGTATATCCGCGACGTACTCTCGGGAAAATTGCCGGTGCCGGCGCCGATTGCATCGCAGGTGGAACATATCTTGCGTCTTGCGAATTGCGCGAATGACGCGAATCACATCCCCATCCGGGAGACAACGCATTGAGTATCGGCAAGGAATTTCGAAGCGGCAAGGTCACGCTCGTGGGTGCGGGCCCGGGTGACCCTGAGTTGCTCACGCTCAAGGCGGTGAAGGCGATCCAGGCTGCGACGGTGCTGCTCGTCGACGACCTCGTCAGCGCCGACGTCGTGGCGTTTGCATCGCCGGATGCGCGCATCGTGCACGTCGGCAAGCGCGGCGGCTGCAAGAGCACGCCGCAAGCCTTCATTGAACGAATGATGGTGCTGGCCGCGCGCGAAGGCGAAAACGTCGTGCGCCTGAAGGGCGGCGACCCTTTCATCTTCGGGCGGGGCGGTGAAGAGGTCGAACGCCTGCGCGATGCGGGCGTGCCGGTCGAGGTGGTCAACGGCATCACGGCAGGCCTTGCGGCCGTCACGGCGTTGGGCGTGCCGCTCACGCATCGCGAACACGCGCATGGCGTGGTGTTCGTCACGGGGCATGCGCACCCAGGTTCGGAGGGCGCCGATTGGCGCGCGCTCGCTGCGGCAGCACGTGAAGCCAAATTGACGCTCGTGATCTACATGGGCATGAGCGGCGCGGGCCGCATCCAGCAAGAGCTGCTGACGGGCCTGCCCGCGTCGACGCCGGCCGCGATCGTGCACAAGGCCACGCTGGCGGACCAGCGCGAGGCGCTCACCACGCTGGGCGAACTGCAAGCGACGATTGAAGCTGGAGGCCTGGCGAGCCCATCGGTAATCGTCATCGGCGACGTGCTGCGGGGCGTCCTTGCGATGGCGCAGGCGCCAGGGCGCAAGGCTGCTTCCGCTTAGGCACTTGCCGCCCGACCTTGCCGCCTTCCCGGCCAGCGCTATAATCTCGGGCTTTGCTGGCAAACTCCCACCGGCCGGATCGACAAGATGAGGTGGGAAACCCAGGCGGGTGCCTTCGATCTTCACCCGCCAAATTGAATCGACCAACATACATGACGACCATTCGTGTCAAGGAAAACGAGCCGTTCGACGTGGCACTTCGCCGCTTCAAGCGCACCATTGAAAAGCTGGGCCTGCTCACCGAGCTGCGCGCCCGCGAGTTCTACGAAAAGCCCACGGCCGAGCGCAAGCGCAAGAAGGCCGCCGCCGTGAAGCGCCATTACAAGCGTGTGCGCAGCATGCAGCTGCCCAAGAAACTGTACTAAACAGCCGCACGCATTCCAGCCTGCCCGGGGATACTCAGGCAGGCTTTTTCATTTGGAGAACGCCATGAGTCTCAAGGACCGAATCAACGACGACATGAAGGCAGCCATGAAGGCGCGCAACGCCGAGCGCCTCGGCGCGATTCGCCTGCTCAACGCCGCCATCAAGCAAAGGGAAGTCGATGAACGAATCGTGCTGGACGATGCAGCCGTCGTCGCCATCATCGACAAGATGCTCAAGCAGCGGAAAGATTCGATCGACGCTTTCGAAAAGGCCGCTCGCACCGATCTCGCCGACAAGGAAAAAGCCGAGGTCGTGGTGCTGCAGGCCTACTTGCCCGCGCGCTTGTCGGCAGATGAAGTTGCTGCAGAGGTGAAGGCGATCGTCGCGGAGTTGGGCGCGAAAGGCCCCGGCGACATGGGCAAGGTGATGGGTGCGGTCAAGGCACGCCTCGCGGGCAAGGCCGACATGGGGCAAGTGTCCGCAGCCGTGAAGGCAGCGCTCGCAGGCTAGGAGCCCGCGACTTTCATCTTCCCGAGCAGCATCGAGCCCACGCTCTTCGCGCCGTAGTTGTAGACGTCGGCGCCGATCGCCTCGATGCCGGCCAACATCTCCTTGAGGTTGCCGGCGATCGTGATCTCGTGCACTGGGTACGCGATCTCGCCGCCCTCCACCCAGAAGCCGCTCGCACCGCGCGAATAGTCGCCGGTCACGTAGTTCACACCCTGCCCCATCAGTTCGGTCACGAAAAGGCCGCGGCCGAGTTTGCGCAACATTGCGTCAAGATCGTCGCCCGCTCGCGTAAGCCGCGACGTGAGCGACAGGTTGTGCGACCCGCCCGCATTGCCCGTCGTCTTCATCGCGAGCTTGCGCGCTGAGTAGGTCGACAGAAAATACCCTTGCACCACGCCCTGGTCCACGACCTTGCGTGCAGTGGTGCGCACACCTTCGTCGTCGAAAGGCGCGCTGCCCTTGCCGCGCATCACGTGCGGGTCTTCGGTGAGGTCCACGTGATCGGGCAACACTTTCTTGCCAAGCGAATCGACGAGAAAGCTGCTGCGGCGATAAAGCGAGCCACCGCTCGTGCCCTGCACATACGAGCCGATCAAGCCCGCTGCCAGCGGCGATTCGAACAGCACGGCGCATTCGCGCGTGGCGATCTTGCGCGCCCGCAGGCGCGACAGCGCGCGCTCCGCCGCATAGCGGCCCACCACTTTGGCATCCGCAAGCTCGCGCGCATCGCGCATCGACGTGTACCAGGCATCGCGCTGCATGCCGCTGCCCTTGCCTGCGATCGGCGCCACGGAGATCGAATGGCGCGACCCCGCATAGCCGCCGCGAAACCCGCGCGAGTGCGCCGAAAAGAAGTGCGACTGCTGCGCCGACACGCCCGCGCCTTCGCTGTTGGTGATGCGCTTGTCGGTTGCGAACGCTGCGGCTTCGCATTCGAGTGCGATGCGCGCGGCGTCTTCGCTTGTGATGTCCCACGGATGGAACAGGTCGAGATCGGGCTGTTCGTCGGGCCGGGCGATGTCGGCGTCGTCGGGCAGGCCCGCGAAGTCATCCTCGGCCGTGAAGCGCGCGATGTCGTAGGCTGCCTGCACTGTCTGCTCGATCGCGGCCTTCGTGAAATCGGACGTGCTGGCATTGCCGCGCCGCTTGCCGAGATACACGGTGATGCCGAGCGACTTGTCGCGATTGCGCTCGACGTTTTCGAGCTCGCCCTTGCGCACCGACACCGACAGCCCGCAGCCTTCCGATGCTTCGGCGCCGGCGTCGGTGGCGCCCAATTTTTTCGCGTGGGCCAGCGCGGTATCGACGAGTTCTTCGAATTGCGCGCGGCTGTAGGCGAATCCGCGTTGCGGCTGGTCGGGTCGTGTCATGCGGTGTCTATGATAAGTGCCATGTCACGCAAACCGAAAAAAGGGTATTGGGTCCGCGGCACCTTCGTCGCCGAAGGCAGCGAGCTGGACCTGCAGCTGAAGGCCGAGCTGAAAGGCGAAGCCAGCCGGACCGACGCCAAACGCGAAAGCGAAGAGGTGCAAAAACTCGGCGAGCAGCTTCTCGAGCTGCGCGCGGAATTGTTCGCGCGCCTTGCGCTGCCCGACAAGCTCGTCGACGCGCTCGACGAATTGAAGCGCATCACCAATTTCGAGGGCCGCCGCCGCCAGGCGCAATTCGTCGGCAAGTTGATGCGCAACCTCGATGAAGACGACCTGCAGGCAATTCGAGAAGCGCTCGAAGAACAATTCAAAGGCTCCGCACGCGAAGCATTGGCATTGCACGAAGCCGAGATGTGGCGCGACGACCTGGTCGCGAAGGACGACGCGCTCGAAAAGTGGATCGCCCGGCATCCGGGCACGGACACGCAGCAGCTGCGCGCGTTGATCCGGCAGGCGCGCAAGGAAAAGCCGATCGATGCGGACGCCGTGTCGAAGGGGCTTGCGCCGCGCCATGGCCGCGCGTATCGCGACATCTTCCAGATCGTGAAGCAGCAGCTCAAGGCAGACGAAGGAGTTGAAGAAGGAGTAGGCGATGAGTGAGTTCGATCCCGTCAAGATCGGCATCGTGTCGGTCAGCGACCGCGCGGCCGGCGGCGCTTACGAAGACAAGGGCCTGCCCGCGCTGAAAGAGTGGCTCACGCGCGCGCTCAAAAACCCGATCGCGTTCGAAGCGCGCCTCATCCCCGACGAGAAGGGCGTGATCAGCGCGGCGCTCGTCGAACTGGTCGATGCCGGTTGCGCGCTGGTGGTGACGACCGGCGGCACCGGCCCTGCACCGCGCGACGTCACGCCGGAAGCGACGCTCGCCATCGCCGACAAGGAAATGCCCGGCTTCGGCGAACAGATGCGGCAGATCAGTTTGCGTTTCGTCCCGACTGCGATCCTCTCGCGGCAAGTCGCCGTCATTCGCAAGCAAAGCCTCATCATCAATTTGCCGGGGCAACCCAAGGCGATCCAGGAAACGCTCGAAGGCCTCAAGGGCGAAGGCAGCGTGCAAATCGTGAATGGAATCTTCGCGGCCGTGCCCTATTGCATCGACTTGATCGGCGGGCCGTACCTCGAAACCCATGATGGCGTGTGCAAGGCATTCCGGCCAAAATCCGCGGTACGCGCACCCCGCGCCTGATAACAACGAGGAGGACTCATGGACAGCATCGTCACCGAAACCCGTCACTGGACGCGCCCCGAGATCGCGGAGCTTCTCATCTCCCACACCGCACTCACCGACCTGACGCGCGAAGCGGCCCGGGATGTCGCGCGGCTGCTCACGCCGGAACACGTTGCCGCCGGCACAGTGCTGATCGAAGAAGGGGTGACCAGCACGGGCTTCATGGCGCTCGTCCTCGAAGGCGAAGCCGTCGTCGCGAATTCGATGGAGGGCAAGGACGAATCCGTGCTGCTGGGCGAGATCGGCCCCGGCGCGGTGTTCGGCGAACTGGGCATCCTCGACGGCAAGCCGCGTTCGGCTACGGTCACCGCCGTCACCGACATGGTCATCGCCGTGCTCGATCGCGCATCGCTGCGTCGCCTCGTGGATGAAATGCCGAGCGTCGGCTGCGCGCTGCTGTCCGCAATCATCGTGCGCGTCGGCGAACGCTTGCGCGCCACGAACGAACGCGTGCACGAACTCGTGGTGGAGAACAAGAAGCTCAAGGGTTAGTTCGAACCACGCGCAATCCTTCGGGTTTCCCCGGGGAGTGTGTTGTCGATTCCGGCCGAACTCGTTCGTCGTATCCCTATGAAATACCTCTGCCTGGGCTACTTCGCCCCCACACCGGAAGACGTGCGCAACCCCTTCATCGAAGAGTGCGTGCCGCACATGCATCGGTTCTACGAAACGGGAAGCGTCTTCGTCGATGCAGGTCTCGAATCGCAAACCAAGTGCTTGCGCCGCGTGGGCGGCGAAGTGCAAGTCACCGACGGCCCGTTCGCGGAAGCGAAGGAGTTGATCGGCGGCGTGTTCATCATCGAAGCAGCGGACATGGACGACGCCATTCGCATCGCGAAGATTCATCCGAACACGCAGGTCGCGGCGGGCGAGAAGATGGGATGGCGAATGGAAATCCGCCCGATCCACTACTTCAAGACGTTCGCGCAGGACGAGCGCAAGGAGGCCCCGTGAGGCCCGCTGCGCTCCTGGCGCCTGCGCTGGTCTTCGTAGCGTGTGCTGTCGCCGCACAAGAGCAGCGGCCCGCTTCGTATCCCGCAATGGCGCCGGTCGGGCAATATCGCATCGCCGACCGGCAAAGCGAGATCGCGCTCGCGCGCAGCGCGGCGCCCGCGTCGATCTCCGCCGATGCCGAAGTGCTGATGCTGGGCGAGCGAGGCTATGAAGTCGCCTCCGCAGGCAAGAACGGCTTCGTCTGTTTCGTCGAGCGCTCGTGGGCTGCACGCTTCGACGACCGACAGTTCTGGAATCCGTCGCTGCGCGCGCCGAATTGCTATAACCCGCCTGCGGTCCGCAGTGTTCTGCCGCAATACCTCGCGCGCACCGAGTGGATCTTGGCGGGCGCAAGCAAGCCGCAGGTCATTGAAAAGACGCGCGCCGCG
>Ga0265314_10001257_pt1 | contig 28881 bp, 24 predicted proteins | sample 4126metaG_FD_203106 | JGI IMG/M metagenome (GOLD analysis project Ga0265314, IMG submission 203106) | Rhizosphere microbial communities from Carex aquatilis grown in University of Washington, Seatle, WA, United States - 4-1-26 metaG | ecosystem: Host-associated > Plants > Roots > Rhizosphere >... | reverse complement strand
CTTTCGTCAGCGGGTTCGTTCGTTGCTGGGTCGGCTCACACGTGCCCCTACAGCAACGGCGGTGCCGAATCGCGCGGGGACCGGCCGCCTATCAAGGATCTCGCCGACTTGTTGGTGCGCAATCGACCCCGGAAACAAGTCGGATCACTGACAGAAACTTTGCGGAAACCTGCTGTTCAACCGCCGGACGTATGGGCTGGGGACAGATTTGCCAAACGCAGCATCGTTTTGGCGTTTCGCAAGGCGGCAATACCAGCCGTGCGAACGGGCTAACCGCGAGGCTTTTCGCGGCGATAAAGGGTCGACGGGTCGACGCCCAGGATCTCGGCGGCCTTGAGCTTGCTGCCGCCGACTCGCTGGAGGACGGCGCTGATGTAGCGCGATTCGAGCTCGTCCAGACGCAGCGGCTTCTGCATCAGCGGCGCGATCGGGTCGATGTTGCGCACCGGTCCGAGCGCCTGCTGGACGTCGGCCAGGCGGGCGAGCGGCGTGGACGCGGTCACGACCAGGCGCTCGATCAGGTTCTCGAGCTGGCGCACGTTGCCGGGCCAATCGCAGGTGGTCAGGAAGTCGAGAGCCTCCGGCTCGAAGCCGGCGAGCACCGAGCGCGACGCTCCGCGCAGACTCTTGCGCAGGAAGTGATCGACCAGCATCGGGATGTCGTCGGCGCGCTCGCGCAGCGCGGGTACGGGCACGCGCAGGACGTCGAGGCGGAAGAAGAGATCCTCGCGGAAGAGGTTCTTCTGCACCAGCTCGCCGAGATCCTTGTGCGTGGCGGCCACGCAGCGCACGTCGACGCGGCGGCTCTGCTCGCTGCCGACGGGCCGCACCTCGCCCGATTGCAGCACGCGCAACAGCTTGCCTTGCAGCGGAAGCGGGAGGTCCCCGATCTCGTCGAGGAACATCGTCCCTTCGTCGGCCTCGACGAACAGGCCGCGCCGGTTCTGCATCGCGCCCGTGAACGCGCCGCGCGCGTGGCCGAAGAGCTCGCTCTCCAGCAAGGGCTCCGGCAGGGCCGCGCAGTTCACGGCGATGAACGGCTTCTCGGCGCGCGCGCTGTCGGCGTGCAGCGCCAGCGCCACCAGCTCCTTGCCGGTGCCGGTCTCGCCGGAGATCAGCACCGACGACGCCGCGCCCGAGACTTGCTCGATGAGCGCGCGCAGCCGCCGCATCGGAGCGCTGCCGCCCAGCAGCTTTTGCGCGGCGGCGTTGGCGCGCAGCGTGCGGCGCAGAAGCGCGTTCTCGCGCGACAGCGCCCGCTCGCGGCAGGCGCGCTCGACCAGCGAGCGCAGCGCTTCCAGCTCGAACGGCTTGGTGACGTAGTGGAACGCGCCCCGCCGCATCGCCTCGACCGCGCTGTCGATGGCGCCGAACGCGGTCATGATGATCACCGGCACCGTCGGGTCGGCGCGCTTGACGCCGGTGAGCACGTCGAGCCCGTCGACGTTCTTCATGCGCAGGTCGCTGATCACCACGTCGGCGGGCTCTTGCGCGAAACGCTCCAGCGCCGCCGCGCCGCTCGTGACGATCTCGGTCTCGAACCCGGCGGCGCCGAGCTCGTTGGCGATGGTCTCGGCCATGTCGAGGACGTCGTCGACGATCAGCGCGCGCGCCTTAGCCATGGCTCACGCGACCCGGAGCTGCGACGGCAGCCGCGCCGGCGGCCGCCGTCGCCGCGCGCGCCGCCGCCGCCGGCCACAGCACGGTGGCGATCGTCCCCTTGCCGGGCGTGCTGCCGAGGTTGATCTGTCCGCCGTGGTTGCGCACGATGCTGGCGGCGATCGGCAACCCGAGTCCGGTCCCTTCGCCGCGCTTCTTTGTCGTGAAGAACGGATCGAACACCGTGTTCATGCGCTCGGGCGCGATGCCGCACCCGCGATCCTCGACCTCGATCTGCACCTGTCCCTCACGCGTGCGGCACGCGCGCACCAGCACGCGATCGCCTTCCCCGGACGCGTCGCATGCGTTCAACAGCAAATTTACGAAGACCTGCTGCAATTGATCGGGATCGGCGGCCAGCGGCGGCAGATCCTCCTCCAGCGCCACTTCGATGCGCACGTGCTTGGCCTCGCTCTTCCATTCCAGCAGCGACCGCGCGCGCTCGAAGATCGCCTCCAGGGACACCGCTTGCCGCTCGATCGCCTGCCGGCGCGAGAAATCCAGCACCTGGCGGATGGTCGACGAGATGTTGTCGATGTGCTTGATGATCACGCGCAGGTCGTCGGCGCGCGGGCCGCCGCTGTGCGCGCGCAGCACCTGCTCGGCGCGCCCGCGGATGACCGCCAGCGGGCTGCCGATCTCGTGCGCGATGCCGGCGGCGAGCACGCCGACGGTGATCAGCTTCTCGGCGCGCACCAGCTGATTCTCCAGGCTGCGCAGCTCGGTCTGGTCCTCGACCAGCGCGAACGTGCGCACGCCCAGCTCGTGATCGCGCACGGGAACGACGCGCACGTGAAACTGGTGCGAGCCGCTCGCGAGCGCGCGCAGCGCCTGCGCGCGTCGGCCGCCCGCGTCGGGGCCGCCGTCATCTTCCAGCAACGGCTGCAGCGTCGCCGCCCATTCCGCTCCCGGTCCGGTGAACGCCTCCGCGACCGGCGCGCCGATGCGGATGGGCCCGAAACGGTCGGTGAGGAAGCTGTTGGCCAGCACGACCTTGCCGTCCATCGACACACCGAGCACGCCGAGCGGTGCGTTCTCGACGATCGCTTCGCTGGTCTGGCGCGCGCTGGCCAGCGCCTGCGCCAGGCGCAGCCGCCCCTCGAGCTCGACCTTCTTGCGCTGCTGGCGCAGGAGCATCGCGCCGATCGCCGCCACCGCGAGCGCCGCCGCCGTCGCGGTCAACACGACGCGCGCCACCATCGACGCCTCGCGCTCGTCGATCGCGCGCGTCGATGCCAGCCAGGTCACGGACCAGCTTCCGGTCGGGCGGTCGACACGCTCCGAGACCAGCACCGCGGGGTTGCTCTGGGTCCGCACGATGCGCGCGCCACGCACGCCGCGCATGATCGCGGGCGCGATCGTCGCTTCCAGCTCTGCTTGCGGCGCCCCCGTGGGGCTGGCGCGACAGCCGCCCGCGGTCTCGCAGCCGGCCCAGACCACGCCCGCAGGATCGGTCACGAACAACCGCGCCGCCGGCAGCGGCGTCCAGGCGACCGCGCCGAGAAAGATGCGCGCGTCGCTGGCCACGACGATCGCCCGTCCGCCGCGCACCGGCGTGCCGTAGAGAATGAACGAGCGGTCGCCGAGGCGCGCGGTCTCTCCCAGCGCCTTGGTGTTCCTGGCGACGACGTCGCTGGCCAGCCGCCGGGCGTCGGGGATCAGCGCGCGCACGGTGTCGGCGCTCTCGCTCGGGTCCGATGCCAGGATGTCCAGCTTGCCGGCCGCATCGACGAGCGCGATCATGCGGTACTGCGCGACGACCGCTGCCAGCGCGCGAAATGCGCTCTCCCAGACGCGGCGCTCGGTCGCCGCGTCGGGGTTGGCGGCGACGCCGGTGTGCTCGACCAGATCGGTCAGCATGCGCGTGTCCTGGTCCAGCGCATCGAGGCGCGCGGTCAGTGCCTCGACCGACGCGTGCACCTGGCGGTGCGTCGTGAGCGTGAAGTCGTCGACCAGCTTGCGGTGCTCGTGACGCCCGCTGGCCAGCGATAACCCCAGAATGCCCGCGAGCGCAGCCAGAATGACGGCGATGCTCTTGATCGGCTTCAACTGCGGCCTAGCATACGCGCGGTCCGCTGGTGAGGCACGCCTCGGGCGCGGCGTGGGCGTGAGGGCAGATGGAGGCACGGCGCTCGACCCGACGCGGACAGCAGAGAGCGTGCCAACCGCGATTCCGCGGATCTAGCGGATGGCGTCCTTGCGAAACGCCGGTTGGCGCGCGCGGACATTTGCAGAACGCGGGTTCGGGCCTGGTGCCCCGGCGAGCTCAGAGCTCGATCTGCGAGCCGATCTCGACGACGCGATTGGCAGGCAGCGCGAAGAAGTCGGTCGCCGACCGCGAATTGCGCGACAGGAAGCGAAATAGCTGCTTTCGCCAACGTGCCATGCCATGGCCGTTGACCGAGAGCAGCGTTTCGCGGCCAAGGTAGAAGCTGGTGTCGGCCTCGACCATCGGCAGCCCGCGCGCGCGGCACAGGCGCAGCGCCTGCATGAGATCGGGGCTCTGCATGAACCCGTAGTGCGCCGTGACCGTCCAGAAGCCGTCGCCGATCTCTTCCATGTGCAGCGCATTGGCGGCGTCGACCTCGGGCACGGCGTCGGTGACCACGGACAGCATCACGACCTGCTTGTGCAGCACCTTGTTGTGCTTGAAGTGGTGCAGGAGCACGTTGGGCGTCCCGCCGCGCGTCGACGTCAGGAACACCGCGGTCCCGGGGACGCGAAACGGCTCGCAACGCTGCACGTCGTCGAGGAACACCTCGAGCGGCAGCGTCTCGGCGGCGATGCGCTTGCTCAGCAGCGCGCGCCCGCGCTTCCAGGTCACCATGACCGTGAAGACGCCGGCCGCGACCGTCAGCGGGAACCAGCCGCCGTGCAGGATCTTCGCCGAGCAGGCGGCGAAGAACGCGAGGTCGAACGACAGGAACAGCGCCAGCAGCGCGCCGGCGCGCGCGGCGGTCCAGTGCCAGCGTTCGCGCGCGACGAAGTAGAACAGCACCGATGTGATCGCCATGGTGCCGGTGACCGCGATGCCGTAGGCGTCCGCCAGGTTGCTCGAGGCCCGGAAGCCCAGCACCAGCGCCACGCAGGCGAGCATCAGCAGCCAGTTGACCTCGGGGATGTAGATCTGGCCTTCGGTCTCGCCTGACGTGTGAACGATGGTGACGCGCGGCAGGTATCCGAGCTGCACCGCCTGGCGCGTGAGCGAGTAGGCGCCGGAGATCAGCGCCTGCGACGCGACGACGGTGGCCGCCGTCGCCAGCAGCACCATCGGGAACAGCATCGCCGACGGCACCATCGCGTAGAACGGGTTGGCGCCCGCGGCGGATGGGTGCTCGAGCAGCAGCGCACCCTGGCCGAAGTAGTTGATGAGCAGCGCGGGAAACACGCACAGGCCCCACGCGGTTCGGATCGCGCGCGGGCCGAAGTGTCCCATGTCGGCGTAGAGCGCTTCGCCCCCCGTGATGCACAGGACGACCGAGCCGAGCACGAGAAAGCCGTGGCGTCCGTGGCGCGCGAAGAAGCGCACGGCGTAGAGCGGATTCACCGCGCCCAGGATCTCCGGATGGCGCACGATCCAGGGCAGCCCGATGGCCGCGATGGCCACGAACCAGACCAGCGTCACCGGCCCGAAGACCGCGCCGATGCCGCCGGTGCCGCGGCGCTGGATCGCGAACAGCGCCACCAGGATCACGCACGTGATCGGGACGACGTACGGCGCGCAGGTGGTGGTCGCGACCTCGAGGCCTTCGACCGCGGACAGCACCGAGATCGCCGGCGTGATCACGCCGTCGCCGTAGAGCAACGCCGCGCCGAAGAGACCGAGCATCACGAGAAAATGGCGCCGGCGCGGATTCTGCGGCGCCGCGCTGGTTCTCGGCGCCGCGACCAACGCCAGGAGCGCGAGCACGCCGCCCTCGCCGTCGTTGTCGGCGCGCATGACGAACGCCAGGTACTTGACCGAGACGACCAGCGTCAGCGACCAGAAGACCAGCGACAGAATACCGAGGACGTTGGCGGTAACCGGCGCAACGCCGTAAGGAAGCGTGACGCACTCTTTGATCGCGTAGAGCGGGGACGTACCGATGTCACCGTAGACGACGCCAACCGCGCCCAGCGCCAACCGCCACAGATCACCCTTGCCATGCCCCACGTGTCCTCGCGCGGCCGTTGTATCCGCGACCCCCGCTGAAGAAGCTGCCAAGCCTTGCACGTGAGACCTTTAATGACCCAGGTAGGTTGAAAACAAAGCGGGAGGGCGACCCCTCCCGCCAAGCAACACGTACGAGAGCCCTTAGATGGCGTCTTCGCCGCGTTCGCCGGTACGAATACGCACCGCCTCGTCGAGCGGGGTCACGAAGATCTTGCCGTCGCCGATCTTGCCCGTCTTCGCAACGGCGGCGATCGCCTCGACGACGTCGTGAACCATCGAGTCCTTGACGACGATCTCGACGCAGACCTTGGGCACGAAGTCGACGACGTAGGCAGAGCCTCGGTAAACCTCTTGCTTGCCGCCGGTGCGGCCGAAGCCCTTCACCTCGAAGACCGTCATACCCTGCACGCCGACCTCGCGCAGTCGGTCCTTGACCTCGTCGAGCTTGAACGGTTTGATGATCGCCTCGATCTTTTTCATTGGTCTCCCCCGAGCAAATCTTGTGAATCACCGTCTTCTGGTGGACCGGAATATAACCGTCGACCACCAGAAGACGGGACTTATTTCATTGTGGCTTCTTGCAATGCCCTGCTTGGCGAATTGCCAACGCGTGAATTAGAACGCCTTGGCCGGGACGCTCTGCGCCTTGACGGCGACCGCCTCGGGAGCGTTCGCCCCGTGCATGATGGAGTTGATGAGCTCCGGATAGGCCGGACCGCCGTGCTCGTGGATGTCGAGACCCTCGAGCTCGCCCTCGCGCGAGACGCGCAGGGTGCCGGTCGCCTTGACGGCGTACATGAGCGCGAAGCCGACGACCGTCGTCGCCGCGGTGACCGCCGCGCTGCCGATGAGCTGGCCGATCAGCTGGTTGACGCCACCGCCGTAGAACAGGCCGGTGACGACCGCGCCGGCCGAGTTGTCGGCGCCGGTCGGACCGGGAGCGCCGTACTGGCCGGTGGCGAACAGACCGAGGCTGAGCGTGCCCCAGATGCCGTTCGCGCCGTGGACCGCCCACGCGCCGATCGGATCGTCGATGCGCAGGTACTCGACCAGGTCGATGGCCAGGATGCAGACGACGCCGGCGATGCCGCCGAGGCAGATCGCGCCGAACGGCGACACCCAGTAGCACGGGCAGGTGATGGCCACGAGACCGGCGAGGAAGCCGTTCACGGTGATGCCGCAGTCCCACACCTTGTTGCGCGGGTACATGTAGAACAGCGCGGACAGACCGCCGGCGCAGGCCGCCAGCGTGGTGTTGGCGGCGACGCGGCCGATGCCCTGGATGTCCATCGCCGACAGCGTGCTGCCCGGGTTGAAGCCGTACCAGCCGAACCAGAGGATGACGCCACCGACGGAGGCGATGGTCATGTCGTGGCCGGGAGGCATCGCGCCGCCGTCACGCTTGAACTTGCGGCCGATGCGCGGCCCCAGCGCGATGGCGCCAGTGAGCGCGACGAACCCGCCGATCGTGTGGACGACCGTCGAGCCGGCGAAGTCGTGGAACGCGGCCGGCTTGATGTTGTTGAGCCAGCCGTCCGGACCCCAGGCCCAGTGGCCGATGATCGGGTAGATGAAGCCGCTGACGCCGAGGCTGTAGAGCAGGTCGCCCACGAAGCCGGTGCGGCCGACCATCGCGCCCGAGGTGATCGTGCTGCAGGTGTCGGCGAACGCGAACTGGAACAGCCAGTAGGCGAGGATCGCCACGCCGGTGGTTCCGTAGGTGTCCGGCGCGCCGTGCAGGAAGAAGTACTGGTGGCCGATGAAGCCGTTGCCCGCGCCGAACATGAACGCGAAGCCGAACGCCCAGAACAGGATGCCGCACAAGCACGTGTCGACGATGCCTTCCAAGAGGATGTTCACGGTCTCGCGGCTGCGGGCGAACCCGGCCTCGAGGCACATGAAGCCCGCCTGCATGAAGAACACGAGGAACGCTGCGATGAGCGTCCACATCGTGTTGATCGGGTTGATGTACGGCGCGGGGGGAGCGGCCGGATCATCAGCAAGGGCAGGATGAGAGAAGTAGTCCGGGAGCCCCTTGAGCACTAAGAAAAGCACCGCCAATGCGATCGCCTTCGACCCGAGGATGGCGTAAAAAACGCGCCTCCTGTCGGGGTCTCGAAATGCCTCCAAAATCCGCTTCATTGAATCGACTCCTGTTTTTTCGAAGGTTTTTTTTCCGGCGGAGCTCACCGACCTTCGGCGCCCCCCATGGAGCGCTCATCATCGCCATGGCGTATTGCCGGCGTGTTTCCAGTCCGTATATTCGCCGTAAAAGCGCTTGAAATGTTCGTGGCGCTGTTTATGGAAAGAACGCGATCGTGAGAAATGCAAGATCGAGCGAGAAATCCCGGCGAAATCTGCGCGAAATGCGCGGGCGTTTCTCGTCGCCGCTGACGCCGCCCATCAGCGTCGCAGACCGCTCGCAGCGCGGCTAATCAGTCGCCGCAACGCTGCGCCGCGGATCGCTCTCGTCGTACAGGATCCAGACCTTTGCACCGACGGCGGGCGGTGTTCGCGATGTCGTGCGGCCCTCGATCGTTCCCTCGATCGTCTGAAACGCATAGTTGACACGGATCACGCGCTGCCAGTTGATCCGCATCGCCGTCGCCTTGGTCGCGATCACCGTCGCGACCGCCGCCTGGCCGTGAACATAGATGTCGCGGAGGCGCCGAGCGCGCCTGACGCCGATCGCCACGAACAGCAGCCCCACGCTCGCGATGCCGAACGGCAGCAAGCCGGCGATGCCGACCAGCGACGCACGTTCGCCGTGAATGCGCGATCGCGCAGGCCGGCGCGGATCGTAATCGATCGCGAACGGCGCGTGCAGGCGCGCTTCGGCGACCAGCTGTCGGCTGGTCGTCGCCATCGAGCTCGAGCGTGCGGCGCCGGTCGCGTCGGTGAACGAGTAGTCGAGCTGAAAGACGCGCCGCCCGTTCACGCGCGTGCTCCTGGCCGTGGCGGCGAGCGCCTGACCACGGGCGACCAGGCCGCGCCGGTCCAGGATCATGTCGGTCCACGGAGCTCCAGCGGTCGACAGCAGCGCCGAGCCGGCGATCGCCCCGACGACGGCCCAAATCGCGCCGACGAGCATGAACACCGCCGTGGACGGGTCGAGCGCGCGCAGCCGAAACCGGCGCGGGGCCGGAGGCGGTGCGGGAACGGTCGCGAGCAGCATGGGCCTTCAATGATAGCGCCGCGCGCACGCCGCGCGAATCGGTGCCACCCCGGCGTCGGGCGCACGCGCGCGCCGAGGTCAGCGAGCGTCGTCCCGAACGTCGTCCCGAACGCGGTCCTGAGTGTGCCGGAGGCCTTCCTGCGCGCTCGCGCGCACCTCCGGCGAGGGATCGTGCAGGGCTCGTTCGAACGCGCCGCGAGCGGCGGGCGCATCGCCCGCCTCGAGCAGCAACCGGCCCAGCGCCGCGGCAGCTTCACCGGCGCGCGACGAGGACGGAAACCGATCCAGGAACGCGGCGAACAGCGTGCGCGCCCCCGCGGCGTCGCCGGCACGTTCGACGGCCACGGCGCGCCAGTACAGAGCGTCTTCCTCGATGTCACGCCCCTGCGAGACGCGCTCGACCTCGGCAAACTCCGCGGCGGCCGCCTGGGCGTCACCATCGCGGAGCCGAGACCAGGCGTGACCGAACGACGGCGAGCCCGACAGCGGACGTGCGTCGCGCGCCGCCGGCAACGACTTGGAGCCGGGCATGACCGCGGCGATCACCCTCGCGTGGTGCTTGGCCGCCGGCGCTGTCCGTCGCGCCGCGCGCGCTCGGCTCTCTGTGCGGGCAGCGGCCGGCGGCGGCGGAGCGGCGGCCTCGGGGGCCAGCTTCGCGGGCACAGCTTCGCGCACCCAATCGTCGCCCGCCTCGAGCACGGCCAGCGCGCCGCCGCGCGAGCGCACCTCGACCTGTCCGTGCCAGACATGCACGCCGGCCAGGCGATGGTCCGTCACCGCGACCTTGAAGCGCGTGCCACGAACCTCGACCTCGCCGTCGTCGGTCACCACGCGGAAGCGCTCGCGCGCGCCCAGCGGCGCGATGTCGAGCTCGATCTCACCGTCGTCGAGGCGCACGATCTCGTCGGGCTGAAAGTGCGCGCGGGAAAAGCGCGCCGGCCCGATGGCCCGGATCGTCGCGCGTGATTCGCCGGCGGCCTCCGCGGGCGCTTGCAGGGCGCTGCGCGCGGCGGCGACGTCGCTGGCGCGCCGGCCCGTCAACACGGCCACGGTGGTGATCGTCGGGATCGCCAGCGCCAGCCCGATCAGCGCGCGCCGCCGCCAACCATCGTCGTACAGCCATTGGGGCCACCAGCGAGGCGGCTCGGGCGCGGCGGCCAGCGTGCGCAGCCGCGCGCCGATCTCGTCGCGCGCCTCGCGTGACATCTTCTCGGGGCTCGGCGCCGCCGCCCTCGCCTCCTCGGCCAGCGCCCGCAGCGCGCGACATTCCTCGGAGCAGCGCGCGCACCGCATGACGTGCCACTCGGTGCGCGGATCGGCGGCCTCGGAAATCGAACGCGTCAGCTTCCAGCCCGGCGGACAGCCGGGCCGAACCAGGCGCGCCAGCCAGCTCGCCGCCGTCGTCGTCTTCATTCTGCGCCCTCACTGCTGACGAGCGCTCGCAGCCGCGTGCGTGCCTCGTGCAAGCGCCGCCACACCGTCCCTTCGGGGATCTTGAGCGCCTGCGCGACCTCGGTCCCCTTCAGCCCCTCCAGATCGCACAGCAAGAAGACCACGCGAAAATCGTAGGGCAGGCCTTCGATGCCAGCGCGAAGCCGCTCCAGCGACTGCCGGTGGCTCGCGCGATCGTCGGGGCGATGACTGTCGACCGTGCGTGCCGTGCGCGCCACCGCAGCCATGGCCAGGCGCCGCCGCGCCTCGCTGCGCGCGTAGTGCCGCGCGACGTTCAAGGCGACGCTGAGGATCCAGGTGCTGACCGCCGAACGTCCGCCGAAGCGGCGCGCCGAGCGAAGGACCTCGAGAAAAGTCACTTGCACCAGATCCTCGAGATCGCGGCGATCGACGTGGCCGAGGCGCCCGAGAATCCGGTGTACCTGCGGGCCGTGCCGGTGGAAGAGCTCCTCGAGCGCGCGCCCGTCGCCGCCCGCGCACGCCAGCACCAGCGACTCGTCGGAGAGGCCGCGCTGTTCCGGGCGGCGAAACGGCAGGACGTTGTCGCTGCTCATGGCGTGTACTGCAGCGCGACGGCCGCGCGTACGTAGTTGGACGGAGCGGTCATCCGCATGCCCAGCAGCGCCGCCGGACTGGTCCGCGATACGATCGACCAGGCATGCGACGCGCCGAGCTCGCCGACGAACATGAGATGCCGGTTCAGCGGCCGCCCGATGCTGGCCGCCGCTTCCAGGCGCAAGCCGACGTCGTCGCCACCGGGCATGTCGGCCTCGCCGTCGCTGAGGTTCGGATCATTGGCGTGGATGCGCCCGACGCCGAAGCCCAGCGCCGGCGTCAGCGTCACGCCGCCCACCGCGAGCGGAAGCGCCGCCAGCGCCAGGAGCTCGACCGAGGATTCGCTGCCGCTGTCGTGGTCGAGGTCGAGAAAGTTGTCGTCGCGCGCGATGCGCAACCGCGCGCCCGCGCACAGCGCGCCGATCGATGCGCAAGCCGTGACCGCGCCGCCGTACCACAGCGAGTCTGCGCCGCTGCTTCCGATCTCGACGGCTCCGGTGAGCCGCCAGCCGCTCGCGGTGTCACGGTCCTGCGCCAGCCTCTCCGGCTCGTCGTCGAGCTGCGCGCTCGCTCCGGACGCTCGTGGCGCCGGTGGCGGAAGCCTCTCGGTCTCGGGCGCGAGCCAGCTTTCGATCAGGCTGGCCGTGGTCTCGGCGTCTGCCACGTGACGCTCGCTCTTTCGCCCGAATCGATCCTCGATGCGCAAGACGTAGCCGCGCGCGCCGGGCTCCCCGATCAGCGACGCTTGAACGCGCAGCGAGGCGCCGGCGCAGGTGCGCGCGTCGGTCGACACATCGTGCGTGCGCAGGATGGCGCGCACCGGCTCGACGAGGTGGGCGGGGCCATCGAGGGTCGCCGTCGGTGGACAAACGGCCGCGCTCGCCGGCGCCAGCGCGAGCGTGCAAACAAGTCCGATGGTCACCGCCGTCACGTTCGCGCTCAATCTTCCGGTTGGTGCCCGGAGGCGAAGGCGCCTTCGCTCCGCGCGATCCAGCAAGCGACGATTCTGGCGTGCGGGACCCCCGCTGGCCAGCGCGAAGTCGCGATGTCGTTGCGCGTGTGAAGGACCTTCGCGCCATCGGGCACTCAAAAGCAGACGCTGTTCCTCGCGCAGAGCGGCGGCGTCAACACCGTGACACGGGAGGATTCCGAATGACCGACGACCTCGACAAGCCCTGCTGTTCCGCACAGACCGATGGCTCCGCCGCGACGCTCAATCGACGCAGGTTCCTCTCCGTGACCGGCGCGTCGGCGGGATTGATGGTGGTCGTCAACGTCATGCCCGGTTGCGGAAACCAGACCGGATCGCCGCCCACCGGACCGGTCGCGGCCGGCAACGTGTCGGCGCTGCCGGTCGGCGCCATGATGGTGATGTCGAACGTGGTCGTGGCGCGCGACGCCAGCGGCGTCTACGCGATGTCGGCGGTGTGTACCCACCAGGGCTGCCTGATAAACGACACCAGCAGCGGCGTCGCTGGCGGGCTGCATTGTCCCTGCCACGGGTCGGCCTTCGACGGAAACGGCGCCGTCACGCACGGGCCGGCCGCCTCGCCCCTGCAGCACTACGCGGTCACGATCGCAGCCGATGGGACGATGACGGTCGAGGGGGCGCAGCCGGTGTCAGCCGACACGCGAACTTCGGTGGGTTGACCGCGCATCTGGCGATTCGCCGCGCTCGGTCCCACACTGGGGGCATGACGAGATCGATTGGCCGGCGGAGGGTGATGCTGGGGGCGGGCGCCATCGCCGGCGCGACCGCGCTCGGAGCCATGGCGCGCGCCGCGGGCGGAAAATCGACGCCGCGCGCGGGCCAGGGCGAAGAGGACGTGGGGCCGGGAGAGGACCTGATGCGCGAGCACGGCGTGCTGCGCCGGGTGCTGCTGATCTACGCCGAGGTGGGGCGCCGGCTGGAGTCATCGGTCGATGCCGACGTCAATTTGAACCTCGCGGCGGTGCAGCGGAGCGCCAAGCTCATTCGGCGCTTCATCGAGGACTACCACGAGCGGCAAGAAGAGGAGATGGTGTTCCCGCGCTTCGAGCGCGCCCATCGATTGGTCGAGCTGGTGAACGTCTTGCGGGCGCAGCACCAGGCGGGCCGGCGCGTCACCGAGCGCATCCAGGGGTTGGCCACCGCCACCGGCGTGAAGAGCGGCGACGGGCGGCGCCGCCTGCGCGGTGAGCTCGCCTCGTTTGCGCGCATGTACGAGCCGCACGCCGCGCGCGAAGACACCGTGCTGTTCCCGGCGCTGCACCAGATCGTCAGCGCCTCGGAGTACGACGCGCTCGGCGAGGATTTCGAACGCCGCGAGCACAAGGTGTTCGGCGAGGACGGCTTCGAGCATGCGGTGTCGGAGGTCGACGACGTCGAGCGCTCGCTCGGGATCGAGGATCTGGCTCAGTTCACGCCGAGAGCGTGAGCCGCCGGGTCGCGAACACCAGCGCCCCCGCCGACAGCACGATCGCGCCGCCGGCCACCGCGGTGGCGGGGAGGCTCGACGCGATCGCGGCGCATCCGATCAACCCGACTGCCGCAATCGGGCGCGACAGGCGGCGGATGTTGCGTGGCAGCGTCAGCGCGCTCGCATTGGTGACGGCGTAGTAGGCCAGCACGGCGAACGAGCTGAACCCGATCGCGCCGCCGACGTCGAGCACCGCGACCAGGACGATCACCGCCGCGCCGATCGCCAGCTCCGCGCGATGCGGAACCCGATGCCGCGGGTGGACCGCGTCCAGCCACGCCGGCAGATCGCGCGCCGCCGCCATCGCGAACGTCGTGCGGCTGACGCCGACGATCAGCGACAGCAAGACGCCCAGCGACGCGATCGCCGCGCCGCCGCGGACGACGATGGCGAGCGGCGCGAAGCGTCCGGCGCGCACGGCGTCGGCGAGCGGCGCCGGAGACGTGGCCAGCGCGGCCGCTCCCGCGGCGGCGAGCGCGCCGAGGATCACCGCCGCATAAATCACCAGCGTGATGCCGAGAGCGATCGGGATCGCGCGTGGGATCGTGCGGGCGGGGTCGCTGACCTCTTCGCCGAGGGTCGCGATGCGCGCGTACCCCGCGAATGCGAAGAAGAGCAGCCCGGCGCCGCGCAGGACCGCGCGCGGGCCGACCGGATCCAGCGGCCACAGCCGCGCCGCACTGGCCGCACCGCCCGCCAGCGTCGCCCACAGGACGGCGCCCAGCACCGCGACCACGAGCGCCAGGATGATGCGCGTCGCGCCGAGCGTCTTGCGGATGCCGAAGTAGTTCACCGTCGTCAGCGCGGCGACGGCTGCGATCGCCAGCGGCCGCGCGAATCCCGGCAGAAGGTAGTGCCCGAAGGTGAGCGCCATCGCCGCGCAGCTGGCGAGCTTTCCAACCACGAAGGCCCAGCCGGCGAGAAATCCCCAGAAATTGCCGAGCCGCCGGCGCCCGTAGACGTACGCGCCGCCCGATTCGGGGTACAGCGCCGCCAGCGTCGCCGACGAGGTGGCGTTGCAGTAAGCCAGAGCACCGGCGACCACCAGGCTGACGGCGACCGCGTTGCCCGCAGCGCGCGCCGCGGGGCCGACCGCCGAGAAGACGCCGGCGCCGATCATCGAACCGAGCCCGACGACGACGGCGTCGCCAACGTCGAGCTTGCGGGCCAGGCGCGTCGGCGGAGCGCCGTCGATGCTCGCGTCGGTCATCGCGCGAGCTTACCAGGCGCGAGCACCCGCCATTGCGCGTGACCATTCCGACAACAGGTTTGAGAAGGATCGGGGAAGGGGGGAAAGATGGTTAAGAGAAACTGGTTCGAGAGGGATCTGATCGGTGACACGTCCCAGCACGAGCGCCGAACCGAGCTCTGGATCCGCTCGAGCGCGAAGCGCGTGGTTCGGTCGCGCGTGGCGCTCGGCTTGATGGCGATTGCGGTGGTCGCGGCATTCATGACGGGGCTCGCGTCGCTGTTGCTGCTCACGCCCGCGGTCTTCATGCTCGCGTTCGCGGTCGCGCTGCTCAACGGACGTGCGAAGCAAACCGCCCTGAGCAACGCCGGGATCCTGCCCATCGACCTGCCTGATTCCGTCTGGTTCTCCGACGCGCGGGCCAAGATGCTCGTCGAGCGTCTCATCGGGGCGCGAATGGCCATCCAGAGCGCCGTTCTGGCCGGGCCTCGGGGCGCGGCGTTCGATGTGTCGAGCGCGCTCGACCAGATCCCCAAGCTCGAACGCGAGGTCGTCGTGCTGGCGACGCGCATCGAGTACATCGCGCGCTTCCTGGACTCGACCTCGCTGCCGGGGCTGCGGCTGACCCTGGCGCGCGTGCGCGAGCGCGGCGAAGGACAGGAGGACGTGCACCGCCCGTTCGGGCGCGCCGCCGAACGGTGCCAGGCGCACGTCGATGCCGTGAGACAGTTGATGGCGCGCGCCGAAGTGCTGTCCGGGCAAGCTGAGGAGGCGTTACTCACGATCGAGGGCATCCCGGCGCGCATCACCAGCCTTCAGCTACGCAGGCTCGAGGCGTGCGACGCCACCGCCGAGCCGGCGAGCGCCGCCGCCGCTTCGCTCGTCGAGACGTTCGCGGCGCTGGAGCAGGCGTCGTCCGAACGAACGGCGTGAGCGAGAGAGTCGGCGACGCACCAATGACGTCGTGAGCATTGGCAATCGCGCGCCAACCGTTGCCCATTCGGTCGGCTTGATCTTGCGCATTCGATTTTGAGCCCTAATACATTCGAGTGGCCGGCGAGCAAGCCTTCGATAGCTTGTACAGCCTTCTGGCGGCTCAGCGGGACGAGCTGATCGAGGCCTGGAGCACCGAGACGCGTCAGGTCATCGCCTCCGCGTCGCTGGCGCGTGCCGCGTTGCTGGATCGCATGCCCGATTTCGTCGACCAGATCATCGCCGCGCTTCACCCGGAAGCGCTGCCCCTGCCGCCGGCGAGCGAGATCGCCGAGGAACACGGCGCCCAGCGGCTGGGCATCGGCTTCGACGTCAGTGAAGTCATCCGCGAGTATGGGTTGCTCCAGCGCTGTATCCTGAAGATCGCCGAGAGCGCGGCATTGACGCCCAACCTGCGCGAGCAGGGGATCATCGGACGCTGGCTCAGCACCGGCATCGCCGACGCCGTGGCTCAGTACGTGAAGCAGCGAGATATCGAGACGCAACGGCAGACCTCGGAGCACCTGGGCTTCATCGCGCACGAGCTGCGCAACCCACTGTCGACCGCGCGCCTGGCGTTCGCGCGCCTGCAGCCGATGGCTCCGGCGGAGGAGGCGCGCTGGGCCAGCGTGCTGGACCGGAACCTGCGGCGCACGGTCGATCTGATCGACGGCGTGCTCGGGCAAGCGTCCTTGCAGCTGGGGGTCGAGCCGGTGATCAAGCGACTGGACTTGAAGGCGTTTCTGCAAGAGATCGTCGCGGACGCCGAGGCGGAGAGCCAGTCGCGCGGCATTACGGTGACGCTGTCGGGCGCCGACGGCCTGGCGCTGGACGCTGACGCACGCCTGATGCGCTCGGCGGTCTCGAACCTGCTCAACAACGCGCTCAAATTCAGCAAGCCGCAGTCTCACATCGCGCTCCGAGTCGGTCAAAGCGCCGGCCGGCTCGAGATCGACGTGCTCGATTCGTGCGGCGGCCTGCCGCCCGGCAAGGCCGAGGAGCTGTTCAAGCCGTTGGTCCAGCGCGGCGAGAACCGATCGGGGTTTGGTCTCGGCCTGGCGATCGCGCTCCAGGCGGTCGAGGCGCACCACGGGACGATCCGGGTTCAGGATCGCCCGGGGGACGGGTGCGTCTTCACGATCGATCTGCCGGCGACGTCGCAAGCTTGATCGGTGACGCGTGCTTCGGCTGGTAGATGCCGATCTTGCCTCCGCCGGGGAGGGTGACGCGCGTGATCGAGCCCCAGCGCTGCTCCTCGATCGGAGAGCACGTCAGGTTCTTGGCCGTCAGCTCTCCGATCAGCGCCTTCACGTCGTCGCACATCAAGTAGAGCTCGTGGACGTCGTTTTCGTCCGAGGGATGCACCGCCACCTCCGCGGGGGGAAGCGCAAAGATCAGCCACCCGTGGCCGGCGTCCGCGAATGGATATCCGAGCACGTCGCGAAAGAAGGCGCGGTCGGCCTCCGCGTCGCGGCTGTAGATGATGACGTGCGCCCCGTGAATCATCGCGAGAAACAGCTTGCGGGCGCGATCGGAGCGCGTCAAGGGGCGGCGGCCGCATCCGCGGCGCTTGATAAGGCGCCCTTTGTCGCCTTTAATCGCAGGGATCATGGCCGCCAGAGGTCACTCAGCGGTTCACGCACGGGCCGATTGGCGCGGTCCCGGCGTGACGGCGGCGCTGCTGGTGGCTCTGGCGGGGGCCTGCTATCCGAATCCCGAAGATCTGCGGGGCGGAAGCGGTAGCGGATCGGGTGGCCAGGCCAGCGGCGGTGTTTCGGGCGCTGCGGGTGCGTCGGGCGTCGGCGGCCACGTCGGCGCAGGCGGCATGCCCGGTGGCACTGGCGGCGCGATGACCACCCAGTGCGGCGGCACCGCGTGCGGCGGCAACCTCCTCGGCACCTGGGCGTTCTTCAAGAGTTGTCCGGCGCCGACGACGTTCGACTGCGCGGGCGAGGTGCTGGACGCGTCGGGCGTTCACCGGGCCGGAACGCTCGCCTTCGAGAGCAACGGAACCTACGCCACGACCGAGACCGACACCGGAACGTTCATCTTCGACGTTCCTTCGACGTGTCTCAGCGGTGGAAGCTGCGCCAGCCTGCAAGCGGTCTACCAGGGCCCGGGCTACGTCGGTTCCCCCAACCCAACGTTTTCCAGCGCCACCTGCACGACGACGACGACCGGTTGTCACTGTCTCCTCGGGGCGCTGGGAATACCGATGACCATCACGGGAACGTACGTGACGAGCGGCAACTCCGTGACCTCGACCTCGAGCACCGGCGTGGTCGATGCCGATACCTACTGCGTGACGGGAACGATCCTGCGTTTGATCTATCCGACCAGCACGCCGGCGGTTCCCGACGAATCCCTTTTGATGAAGCAGTGATGCGTCGCTGGCTATGGGCAGGCATGCTGCTGGGCGTCGTCGCGTCGGGCTGCAAGCACGCCGCCACCCCCCCGCCACCGGCGCCGCCCGTCACGGACGTCGCGCCGGCGATGGCGGCGATCGTCGCCGATTTTCGCGGCATGATCGCCTTGCTGGCCGACGAGCCGGGCACCGACGACCCGGCGGCCACGGTGGCCTGGCTGCTCGCCGGGCAGCAGCACGATCGGCTGGACGAGCTCGGCGCGCGCATCAGCGCCGATCCCGCGGCGGCTGCGGCGTTTCTCGACCAGCTCGAGGGCGCACCCGCGTTTCACGACGCGGACAAGCTGGCGTTTCGCGATCTGCTGGCGGAGCTGCCACCCGCGGCGCGCGTCGACCAGGATCGCGCGGTGCTGGGCGGGATCCAGGCCCACTACGACGCCGAATTGAAGGCGATCTTTGGCCGCCTCCCCACGCGCGGCATGACCGATCGCCGCGAAGCGTGGGATGCCTATCTCGCCTTCGTTCGCCGCGAGGTCTCGACCGACGCGCTGATCAAGACGCACGCAGCCGAGCTGGAGCTGCTGGCCAAGGGCGGCCGCGGCGGGGCGCTGCCCTGGCGCGACGACAAGGACCAGGTGACCGGCCTGCGGTTTCCCGACAAGACGGTGCTGCTGACGTTCGACGACGGCCCCTCGGCGCGCTACACGCCGGTGATCCTCGACATCCTCGCGCGCTTCGGCGTGCGCGGCGTCTTCTTCGAGGTCGGGCGCAACGTCGGCAAGGCCGCCGCGGAGACGCGCCGGGTGCTGGCATCCGGGCACGCGCTGGCGAACCATTCGTTCACGCATGCGTTCTTGCCCAAGCTCGATAGCGACGGGCTGAACCATCAATTGGTCGACACCAACCAGGCATTGGAGGCGGCCGCCAACGAGAAGACGGCGTTGTTTCGCCCGCCTTACGGCGCGCGCAATGAACAGGTGTTGAAAGCGGCGTCCGGGCTGGGGATGAAGACCGTGCTCTGGAACGTCGATTCACAGGATTGGGCCGATCCCGTACCGCAATCGATCGCCAATCGCGTCGTGAATCAGGTCGAGCGCCAGAAGCGTGGGATCATTCTTTTTCACGACATCCACGAGCGCACCACCGAGGCGTTGCCGGTGGTCATCGCCGAGCTGCAGAAGCGCGGGTACGCGTTTCTCGCCTGGGACGGCCGAGACTTCGTCGTGCCGCGTGGCGGACCGGTTGCCGCGGCTGCATCGGCGCCGGGCCCGGTGGCCGCTACCGCAGGCGCGCCGGTGGCCGGGGTGCGCCTTTACCGCGAAAGCTGGGCGGTGGTCGTCGGCGTCAACGCCTACAAGAGCTGGCCGCGTCTGTCATACGCCGTCAACGACGCGCAGGCGGTGCGCGACATGCTCGTGCACACTTACGCGTTTCCCGCCGACCACGTCACCACGTTGCTCGACGGCGAGGCCACGCGCGAGAAGATCCTGGCCGCGCTCGGCGACAACCTGGCCGACGCGAAGAAGGTGGCGCACGACGACCGCGTGTTCGTCTTCTTCGCCGGCCACGGCGTCACGCGCAAGCTGCCGAACGGCAAGAGCCAGGGCTACATCGTTCCCGTCGACGCCGCCGCGCAGAGCTTTCAGAGCCAGGCGATCTCGATGACGAACCTGCAAGATGCCAGCGACGCCATCCCGGCGAAGCAGGTCTTCTTCGTGATGGACGCCTGCTACAGCGGGCTCGCGCTCACGCGTGGTGGCAGCGCGGGCGGAGGCGGCGCCGATCGCCGGCAGTACTTGATGGAGATCACCCGGCGGCCGTCGCGCGAGGTGCTGACCGCGGGCGGCGGCGACGAGCAGGTGGCCGACAACGGTCCGGGCGGCCACTCGATCTTCACCTGGACGCTGCTCCAGGGTCTGGGTGGCAAGGCCGACCTCGACGGTGACGGCGCGATCACCGCGACCGAGCTGGCGGCGTACGTGGCGCCCGGCGTCTCGTCGCTGTCGCGGCAGACGCCGGTGTTCGGGCACCTCGTGGGCAGCGAGGGCGGTGACATGGTCTTCGTGCTCAAGCCCGAGGACGAATTCCTGAGCGAGGAGTCGCGCCAGCTCGACGGCGAGGCGATCCAGCTGAGCGCCGAGCTGGACAAGGTGCGCCAGCAGATCGAGGCGAAGAAGGCCCGCAACGACAAGCTCAAGAAAGAGCTGGATGCCGCGACCACGGCGCTCGCGGCGCCGGCACCGGCCGCCGGGACACGCGACGCCGGTGCCGCCGCGGTCGAGACCGCAACCGTTCAGAACGAGAGCGAGGACGCGCGGCGCGAGATCCAGCGCGCGATGAGCCTGTTTCGCGAGAAGCGCTACGACGAGGCGGCGCAGTCGTTCCTGCACGTGCTGGCGCTGCATCCCGGGCACGTCATGGCGACCAACAACCTCGGTTTCACCTACTTCAAGCTCGGGCGCAACGACGATGCGATCGCCTGGTATCAAAAGACGATCGCGCTCGATCCCAGACGTGCGATCGCGTACGCGAATTTGGGCGATGCGCTGGCGCAGGCCGGGCAGACCGCCGACGCCAGGGCTGCCTACCAGAAGTTCCTGGAGTTGCAGCCGGGGTCGAAGCTCGCCGACGGCGTGCAAAAGAAGATCGCGCTCCTGCCGTAGAGCCGGCGCGCAGAACTTTTTCACAACTCGTCTCAAGGTGGCACGCAAAGCGTCCGAAGAAGGGGCAATTCCGACGTTGGTGCACGGCGCTGGCCAGATAGGGGCGCGGAGGTGAGACCGTGAAGTGTCGCGACTTGATGAACCCTGAGGTGCTCTGGATCCCCGGCTCGGCCAGCGTCCGCCAGGCCGCGAGCCTGATGCGCGACCAGTCGGTCGGCCTGCTGCTGGTGTCGGGCGCGACGCCCGAGCAGTTCGAGGGCATCGTCACCGATCGCGATCTGGCCGTTCGGGTATGCGCCGAAGGGCTGTCGCTCGACGAGACGCCGGTGTCGGCGGTGACCACGCGCGACACCGTGGCCTGCTCGGACTTCGAAGACCTTGCGGCCGCGGAGAAGCGGATGCGCGACTCGCACAAGTCTCGGCTCATCGTCCTCGATCGCCGCGGACACCCGACCGGCATGCTGACGCTGACCGATGTGCTGCACGGCGACCGCGCCGGGCGCGCTCTCAAGACCGCGCGCGGCGTGCTGTGCCACGACGCCGAAGTTCCGCACACGCCGATCGAGAACATCAAGCTGACGCCGTCCACGCCCGAGGACGAAGAGGTGGCCATGCGCCCGCGGCGGATACGCACGGGAAGCTGGCGAATCTCGACGAAGGAGTTCCCGGGCTGAGCTAGTGTCGCGGGATGGCCGCCGCCGGCGTCATCGGATTCGACCACCCGAGGTCACTCGCCATCGTGATGGCGAGCCTGCTGCTTGTCTCGTCCCGCCCGGCGAGCGCCGAGCCGTTGACCGCCGCGCGCGTGGCCGCGTTGCGCGCGCAGGTGCGGGCGAATTTCTTCGTTCCCGATCCGTTGCCGCCCGTCGACGGAAAGACCCATCGCCGCTTCGAGCCCGCGCCAGGTGTTACGGCCGAAGCCGTCACGTACGCGACCGAGCTCGGCATGCGCGTGCCGGCGATCCTCTATTTGCCGAAGCCGCTGCCCAAGGGGCACATTCCGGCGTTCATCGTGGTCGACGGCCACGGCGGCGACAAGTACTCCTGGTATTCGTACTACGCGGGGATTGTCTTCGCGCGCGCTGGTGCCGCCGTGCTGACCTATGATCAGGCGGGCGAAGGCGAGCGCAGCGCGACGCGCGAGTCCCACACGCGCGAGCACGACAAGCTCGAGGGTGGCGTGACGATGGCGCGGCGGCTCGCCGGCCTGATGATCACCGACGTGATGCAAGCCGTTTCTTACCTGGCGTCGCGCCCCGAGATCGATCCGGCGCGCATCGGCGCGGGCGGCTACTCGATGGGCTCGTTCGTGCTCGCGCTCGCCGGCGCGGTCGAGCCGCGCCTGCGCGCCTGCGTGATGGTGGGCGGCGGCAATCTCGACGGTCCGGGCGGGTACTGGGACAAGAGCAAGAAGATGTGCCAGGGGCTGCCGTACCAATCGCTCGCCTTCCTGGGCGATCGGGGCGCGGTGCTGTACGCGCTCCAGGTCTCGCGCGGGCCGATCATGATCTGGAACGGCCGCGCCGACTCGATCGTCGCCAAAGCGCAGGATCCGTTCTTCGTCGAGCTGCGCACGCGGGCCCGGGCGCTGGCCGGCCGGCCCGACGCCGTCTTCGAGTTCGGCTTCACCGACGGGACCGGACACCGTCCGTACTTCCTGACGCGCCCGGTGGTGACGTGGCTGGCGGCCGAGCTCGCCTTGCCCAACTGGTCCGCGGCCACGGTGCGCACGCTGCCCGAGATCCGCATCGGCGACTGGGCGCGCGCGCACGGCCTGGCGATCGATGCGTCGCTGGCATCGGAGGAGCGCGAGGGCGGCACGCTCGCCGTCGGCGACAACGTGCCGGGCTTTCAGCGCGAAGACCTGAGCGTCTTCACGCCCGCGGAGTGGGAGGCGCGCAAGGAGACGCTCACATTCAGCGCCTGGGCTGCCGCGGCGTCTGCCGCCGATCACACGCCCGCGGCCGCCGGTCGACGCTGAGGGACGCCGGCGAGCGTCGCGCCGGTCAGCCGTCGTCGCCGCACGGGTGCTTCGATGACGCGAAGGCGGGCCTGGCGTCGGTCGCTGAAGGTGCGCAGCCCGCCTTGATCAGGCTCAATGCCGATGTGGGATCGTCGACGAACTTGAACAGGCTGAGGTCGTCGGCGCCGATCATGCCGTGCTTGACCAGGGCGTCGAAGTTGATGATCTCCTTCCAGTACGCGGCGCCGTAGAGGAGGATCAGAATCCGCTGATCCAGCTTGCCGGTCTGTTGCAGCGTCAGGATCTCGGTCATCTCGTCCAGCGTTCCGAAGCCGCCGGGAAAGACCACCAGCGCGCGCGCCAGGTGCGCGAACCAGAGCTTGCGCATGAAGAAGTAGTGGAACTCGAACGACAGGCCGGGCGTGATGTACGGATTCGGGCGCTGCTCTTGCGGCAGGCCGATGTTGAGCCCGATGCTGCGGCCGCCGGCGTCGCGCGCGCCGCGGTTCGCGGCCTCCATGATGCCCGGGCCTCCGCCCGAGCAGACGATCCGGTCATGCTCGTGGCCCTCGGTGCTCATCGACCATTCGGTGAGCCGGCGCGCCAGCTCGCGCGCCTCGTCGTAGTAGCGGCCGAAGGGACCGCCGGGAACGATGCGCGCGGAGCCGAAGAAGACGATCGTGTCACGGACGCCTTGTTGCTCGAAGGCGTGCAGCGGCGACAGATACTCCGCCAGGATGCGCAGCGGGCGCGCGTCGTCGCTGTCCATGAACGCCAGGTTGCGATAGGCCACCGTCGGTGCGGGGTCGTCGGACGACGTCGCGCTGGCGGCTCTCTTCGGGATCTCGGTGTGCTCCGGTTTCTTCATCGGGGGAGCGCGCTCACTTCTTTCGTGAAAAATCGATGAATCCGCGCTGGACGTCGGTGTGATCCAGCCGCACGCGAATACGGTCGCCGACGTCCAGACCGTCGAAGCCAGTCACGACGCGGCCCTCGACGGGCGGACGCACCAGCCGCACCCAGGTTCCTTTCGCCGAGGCGCCGGTGACGAAGGCATCGAATGTCTCGCCGATGCGCCCTTGCAGGAGCAGCGCGGCCGCCGACTTGCGCACCTGTCGTTCGACCTTGGCCGCCGCATCCTCGGCGACGGTGCAGTGCTGCGCGAGAATGCCGAGCGCCTCGACGCTGTAGGGCGGGGGCTGGCCCGCGAAGGCGGCCTTGATCAGGCGCTGAGTCACGAGGTCCGGGAAGCGCCGGTTGGGTGCCGTCGAGTGCGCGTAGTTCCTGACCGCGAGCCCGAAGTGCTCGGTCGCGCCGCCGCCGGGCGCCTCGACGGCGTATTCGCCGCGCCCGAGCAGCTTGACCACCGCGAGCGACAGATCCGGAAAGCGATCGCGATCCTTGTCGCGCCGTTCGTTGAGGAACTCCTCCAGCGCGCGGGCGTCGGGCTCCGCCGGCAGGTGGGTGCCGTAGCTGCCGGCGAGCTCGACGATGCGCGCCCAGCGCTCGGGCGAGCGGAGCACGCGGCGCAGCGACGGGAACCTCTTGTCCTGGAGGAACTGCGCGGTCGTCACGTTGGCGGCGACCATCAAGTCTTCGATCAGGTCCTTGGCGCGGTTGCGCTGCTCGAGGCGCAAGTCGGTCACCGCCTCGCCCTCGAACACCGCGCGCGGTTCGAGCGTCTCGAGGTCGAGCGCGCCGCGCTCGTGCCGCCGCCGGCGCAGCGCCTGCGCGACGCGATCTTGCAGGCGCAGGTTGTCGGCGAGGCCGGCCACGGCCGCAACCTTCGCGGGCGCGCCAGCCGTGCCGTCGAGCCAGGCCGCGACGCTGTTATAGGCCAGCTTCGCGTGGTTGACGACCACCGCGCGGTAGAGCTGCCCGCTCGTGACCTCGCCGCTCTCGGCGACCTCCATCTCGATGACGATCGCGTGGCGCTCCCGCGCCTCGTTCAGCGACGTCAGATCCGTCGACAGCGTCTCCGGCAACATCGGAAAGATCTGCGCGTCGGTGTAGACGGACGTCGTGTTGGTGCGCGCGTGATCGTCGAGCGCCGAGCCCAGCCGCACCTTCACGTCGACGTCGGCGATGGCGACGAGGAGCTTCGTCGCGCCCGACGGCAACGCCTCGGCGACCGACAGCTGGTCGAGATCCAGCGAGTCGTCGTTGTCGATCGACGCCCAGAGCAGGCCGCGCAGATCGCGCGTGTCCCGATCGGGCGGCGTGTTGCCCGCGCTCGTGGCCAGTCGTTGTGCCTCGGCCCGCGCGTCGTCGGAGAACTCCGGGAGCAGGCCCCGGTCGATCATTGCCTGGTGAGCGATGCGCCGGAGGTCGGTTCGTGCATTCACCGGCGCAGGATAGCAGCTCCGGCCGCGGGAGAGGCGATCGCGCCGCGTCGGGATTTTCTCGCGTGCTAGCCTTGGGCCCTCATCTGCTCGAGGAGCCATGGAACTCGGATTGAAGGATCAGACGGTGCTGGTGACCGGGTCGACCGCGGGGATCGGTCTCGCGTCGGCGCAGCTGTTCGCGCACGAGGGGGCGCGCGTGTTCGTGAACGGGCGCACGGCCGAGCGGGTCGCGGCTGCGGTGGCGAAGGTGCGCGGCGCGGTTCCCGGCGCGCGCGTCGAGGGCATCGCCGCCGATCTGTCGAGCGCGGCCGGCGCCCAGCGCGTGATCGAAGCGCTGCCCGACACTGACGTGCTGGTCAACAACGCCGGCATCTTCGCGCCCGCGGCGTTCGAGGAGATCAGCGACGCCGAGTGGTCGCGCTTCTTCGAGACCAACGTGATGAGCGGCGTGCGCCTGTCGCGCCACTACTTTCCCCGCATGCTCGCGCGCGACCGCGGGCGCATCATCTTCGTCTCGAGCGAGTCGGCGCTGCAGATTCCCGTCGAGATGATCCACTACGGCACCACCAAGACCGCGCAGCTCGCGATCGCGCGCGGCCTGGCCGAGCGCACGCGCGGCACCGCGGTCACCGTCAACTGCGTGCTGCCCGGACCGACCGGCTCCGAAGGCGTGTCGACGTTCGTGCGCGACCTGGCAGCGTCGCGCGGGGTCAGCTTCGAAGCCATGGAACGCGAGTTCTTCGCGACCGCGCGCCCGTCGTCGCTGCTGGCGCGGTTCGCGACGCCGGCCGAGGTCGCGAACATGATCGTCTACCTCGCCAGCGCCGCCGCCAGCGCCACCAACGGCGCTTCCGTCCGCGTCGACGGAGGCGTGGTCCGCAGCATCGGTTGAAGATTTCTCGCGCGGCGGCGCGCGACCTGATAATTTGTTCAGGTAGAGGCCGCCGCCGACGTGCTCGAATCGACGTTCCAGATCGCGCGTGGGATCGGGCCCGCGAAGGAGCAGGCGCTGTGGGCGCGCGGTCTTGCGAGCTGGGACGATCTGCTGGCCGTGCCGGCGACGGCGACCGCGCTATCGAAGCGCCGCGATCCCGAATTGCGCGGCGCCGCCGCCGGCGCGCGCGCCGCGCTGGCGCGAGGCGACGCTGACGCGCTCGCGGCGATGCTGCCGTCGGGAGAGCACTGGCGCATGCTCTCGGCGTTCGCCGGCGATGCCGCCTATCTGGACATCGAGACCGGCGACGAGGATCTGGGCTTCGCCGGGATCTCGGCGATCGGTTGGTTCGATCGCGATGGGCCGCGCATCTTCCTCGCCGGCCGCGACCTGCACCTGTTCCCGCAGGTCGCGCGCGGCCAATCGATGCTGGTCACGTTCAACGGACTCTCGTTCGACGTGCCGATCCTGCGGCGCGCGTTTCCCGAGTGGACGCCGCCTGGCTGTCACGTCGATCTGAGGCATGTGCTCGCGCGCCTCGGCCACGACGGGGGGCTGAAATCGATCGAGCGTGGGCTACACGAACTGCGGCTGGCCCGCCCCGCGCACCTGGCCGCGATCGACGGGTGGGACGCCGGCTGGTTGTGGCGCCGCGGACGCGGGCGCCACGGCGATCGCGACGCGCTCCGGCTCTTCGCCGAATACAACCTGCACGACGTGATTCACCTGCGCACGCTGCTCGCGTACGCGTACAACGCCCTCGTCGATCGCGTCGATCAGCCGGCCGTGCGCGCGCGCGTACGGCACGTGCCCGTGCCCGCGCGCGGCGACGTCCTCTACGACGTCTCGAAGATCCTGCTCAGTCTCTGAGCGCGCTACTTCTTCTTCTCGGCCTTGGCATCTTCCTTGGCCTCGACCGACGTCGCGGTCATGCGGTACATGATCGTGACCTTCGCGCCGACCTTCAGCTCGCCGGTCACCTTGGTGTCCTTGTCGCGAGCGATCTCCCACTTCTCCTTGCCCTTCATCACCGTGATCGTGTCGGCGTTGACCTCGACGATCGGACCCGTGACCTGATAGGTCTTGGGCGCGGCGGCGAATGCGAAAGCAGGTGAGAGCAGAGCGGCGGCGAGAGTCAGCGTGCGCAGTGAAGTCTTCATGGTTCCTCCGGTCCCGGGTTGGGTGAGGCGAGGAGGATAAGGCGCCGCTGCCGACACGCAAGCAACGGTGCCCGTTGACTACGGAATGATCCCGACCACCTCTTGGGTCCACTGCGCGATGTGGTTCGACGTGGTGATGTCCTGAAACGGCAGGGCGAACGCCGCGAAGCTGGGATCGGTGCCGTTGCCCAGCGCCTGCGGATCGAAGCCGACCATCCAGATCAGCGTGCCCGACGCGCTCTCGCTGCTGTTGTTCGCCGGCGGCGGCCGCAAGCCGTACTGGCGGATCGACGACACCGTGAGCCAGAGCAGCGTGTGCTCCTCGTCGAGCTGGAAGGTGAACGGCGCCCACTTGGGAAACGAGTCGGTCAGGTTTGTCGTCCCCTTGTCGGCGACGCCGGGCGAATCGGCGGCCGCGAGCTCGACCAGCTTGGTCGCGGCCGGCGGTAGCGGCGTGGCCCACATCTTCGCCGACGGATCGCTGTCGGCGTCGCAGCTGGTGTCGTAGTTACTGCCCGAGGGGCAGGTCGATTCGTTGAAGATCATCACCGGGAACGACGTGTCGGGCGAGATCGCCGGGTAGTAGCGGTTCTTGCCCGCGACCGCCGGCAACAGATCGTGCGCGGTCCAGTTGCCGGTGCCGTCGTCGTCGACGTAGGAGATGCCCGACTTCCCCGGGCGCTGGTCGGTGTAGCTGCCCGCCGGGTCGACGCTGGTGAACACGATGCGCTTGCCGTCAGCCGACCAGTCGGGGTGGTCGGCGCGCCGCCCGCCGACGGAGATCTTGCCGGTCACCGCGCCGGTCATGCCGTTGAACAGGATCAGATCCGACGGCCCCGTCTTCTTGTCGTCGGTGTAGAGGCCGACGAAGCGGGTGCCGGTCGGGTCCCACGCCTCGAACTGGCTCAGCTGCGCCAGCGGGTAGCCGGCCAGCGGCTTGGCGTTGGCGACGTCGAACAGCAGCACCTTGCCACTGTTCTGGCCGCCCGCCGACGCGACGATCTTGGTGCCGTCGCGGGACAGCGCGTGGCAGCCGACGCAGGTGCCGCTGGTGAATTGCGTGCCGATGAAGCGCGTCGCGGTCGTGGCCGTGGTGTCGCCGAAGTTCCAGCGCATGATCCCGGTGTCACCCGACGTCGTCCAGTAGTAGAGGCCGCCGCGCACGTCGTCCTTCGAGAACTGCAGCGTGAACATCGCGCTGGCGCCGACGGCGCTGCCGTTGTCGTCGGTTCCGCGCACGGTCAGCTGCACCAGGCCGGCGCCGCGGTTGGTCTCGGCGATGTAGCTCCAGACCTGGTGGCTCGGCGCGTACAGGCAGCCGTCGGCGAGCGCCACGCAGCGCGTGTAGACGGTGAAGTCGCCGACGCTGCTCTTGAAGCGGACCTCGAACAGGGTGTTCGACGAGCTGCCCTTGCGGTAGTGCACCTCGATCCCGAAGACGTTGGGCGGAAACAGCACGTGGTCGTTGGGATAGACCAGCTGCGGCGCCCGCGACGTGTCGGCGGTGCCAGTGAACTTCGAGCCCGGATTGGCTGGCAGTGCCGGCATCGCGCCCGGGCCGTCGGCGGTGAACACGCCGGTGAGCTGCACGGTCAGGTGCGCGTTGCCGGCGATGTTTTCATTGCGCGCGCTGATCGTGGCGATGCCGCCGGTCGTGCCCACCGTCGCCAGGCCGTTCTTGTCGACGGTGGCGACGATCGTGCGGTCGGAGGACCAGCTCACGCGATCGGTGATCTTCTGCTCGTGGCCGTTGATCGTCCCGTAGGCGTCGAACTTTTGCGTGGGCGGCGCTTTCGATAGATCCAGCGTCACCGTGGCATTTGGCGGGTCGATCCGG
>Ga0265314_10001255_pt1 | contig 28889 bp, 34 predicted proteins | sample 4126metaG_FD_203106 | JGI IMG/M metagenome (GOLD analysis project Ga0265314, IMG submission 203106) | Rhizosphere microbial communities from Carex aquatilis grown in University of Washington, Seatle, WA, United States - 4-1-26 metaG | ecosystem: Host-associated > Plants > Roots > Rhizosphere >... | reverse complement strand
TGACACGTGCCTTGATGCGGCCGCTTATGGAAAATTCATGACGCGGCTATTTTCCCGCGAGCAAACGCGGCAGCTTCTGATGCAGGCTCTCGTATTCCCGCCTGATCACGCGATAGCATTCGCACGACTGCCTTGCGAGGCCCCGCTTGTCCAGAATGGCTATGCGGGCGCGGCGGTAGTCGATCAAGCCGGCGTGCTGAAGCTTCCGGGCGGCTGAGGTAACGCTGACGCGACGCACGCCGAGCATCGCGGCAATCGATTGCTGGTCCATGACGAACTCGTGCGGCCCCGCGTAATCGCTCATGGTGAGCAGCCAGCGCGCGAGCCGCTCGTCCACGTTGTGGTGCTGGCTGCAGGCCACCGACTGGCTGATCACCGCAAGGAACGTGCGAGTGTAGTCGAGCAGCAACCGCTGCAGCGGGCTGCCGAAGCGCATTTCCGCGCGCAGGTCTCGCGACTTCATCCGCATCGCGCCGCCCGGGATTTGCACGATCGCCTTGTCGGGGGTGAAAACCCCGCCCAGGAAAACATTGATGCCCACGATGCCTTCGCGGCCGATGATGCCGACCTCGACGGTGCGGTGATCGTCTGTCGTGTCGACCATCGCGACGACTGCTTCGTCGGGAAAGTACACCGTCTCGATTTTCTGGTCCGCGCGATACACGACCTCGCCGCGTTTCAATTCGACATACTCGAGTTTCGGCAGCAGGCGCTTGTATTCGGTGGCGAGGAGGGCGGCGAGCAGGCTGTTTTTCACCGGAACTACGGCGGCTGGTAATGGCCGTTTACCGTGCGCGGAGATAGTCGTCATGGTCATGTCGCCCTGCATTTTGCGGAAGTGATTGAAGTGTCCGGCCGACGAAAATAATCATACTCTTCGGTCTGTTGATCAGGATCAAATCGCAATGTTGGTTAACGCACGGAGCGTCTGTGTGGTAACGGTATTAAATGTATATAGATGTCGGGAAGGGCCTCGCGCGGCGAGTTTCTGCCGCCGGCACCGGTGAACTTCCGATTTCATCTATTTGAATGAAGGATGATGATGAATCAACTGCATGCGTTATCGACAATCATTGGGGCCCCTGAGTCGTCAAGAAAGCCGTCGTCGCCTCCGGTCGCTGCAATATCGCTTGCGCCGTCGTATGTTTTGGCGGGCATCTCAGCATGGGGAAACAGCTGCTCGCAGTCTGCTGCAGCGGGTTCGCGTTTGTCCCGGATTGACACAAATAGACGCCCGATAGAGATGCCACCATTCGTTTGAACGGTAATGCAATAGCGTAAATCCCTGCAAATCGCGCTCGAAATTTTTAACCGGAATGCGCGGCAATACGTTGATAATTTTCAGCGTAATAACTGAAATCGCCGTTCTCCTGTTGCAAGCGCCCGTGCGCAGCCGGGGGCGAGGTGTTTCGCCATTTTCCTGTCAATCCGGCGCGGGATAGCGGTAGTGAAGTGCATTCAGGTATCGCGCAACCTGCGCGATGTCCTGATTGCTCCATCCAAGCCCTGCAACGTTCTGCCAGCGCCGCACTTCCGCCTGCAGACTTGTCCAGTCGGTGGCGAGCTTCTTGTCCCGCCAATGAACCTGGGTGGTGTGGCACGCGATGCAATGCGTCGAGTACAGCAACTCGCCGCGCGTCGCGTCGCGCTCCGGCTGCGCGGCGACGGCAGCGGAAATTCCGAACGCGACAAATACCGCGGCGAGTATCGATTCCCGAACCATGTCGTCCCTTCGAGGATTGCCAGCGGCGCCTTACTTGGTCTGAACTTTGATGTCGTTCTTGACCGAAGTCACACCCTTCGTATCGCGCGCAAGCTTGACGGCCTGATCGGCTTCAGCCTTGCTCTTGGCGGTGCCGCTCAGCGTCACGGCGCCCTTGTCGTCGGTCTCGACCTTGACGCTCATTGCGCTGACGGTCTTGTCCTTCGCATATTCGGCTTTGATCTTGGTGGTAATCACCGAATCCGCGACGGTTTCCTTGACGTTCTCCGTCATCGTCTTTTTGCCGCTGGCATCGACGATCACGATATTGTTGACGACCGAAGTCACGCCCTTGGTGTCGTGCGCGAGCTTGACGGCCTGGTCTGACTCGGCCTTGCTTTTGGCGTTGCCGCTCAGCGTGACCACGCCCTTGTCGTCGGTGTCGACCTTGATGTTCATCGCGCTGACAGTCTTGTCTTTCGCGTATTCGGCTTTGATCTTGGTGGTAATCACCGAATCGGCGACGGATTCCTTGACGGTTTCTTTCGTCGACTTGGTATCCGCCGCATAGCCCGTCACGGGGAGAATTAGTGCGCCGATCACCAAAGTTGTCGCAAGTTTGCTATTCATGATTGCCCTTTCTGAGGTTGGAAAATATTTTGCGTGCAGGAATCGAATTAGTCCGCTATATCTTGCCCAGCAGGACCAAGATCAGCAGTATCAACAGCACCGTTCCAATGCCGCCACTGGGCCCGTAGCCCCAGCCGCGGCTGTGGGGCCAGGCGGGAATCACGCCCACCAGCGCCAGCACAAGCACAATCAATAAAATCATTCCGATGCTCATGTCGTTTCTCCTTGTTGCAATGCGATTAATGTAGTGGTCTGCCGAATTGCGCTCTGTGCGATACCGAACACAAGACTTTGACTTGAATCAAGCGCCTTGTAGAATGCGCTGGCTATATTCAGGTTCCAGCAGTTGCGCGCAACATTTTTTGCGATAGGTAACACTCGGTCGGTTCAAAGCGAAGAGAGGCCCGATAATGGCAGCGCGACACAGAGAACGTCACCGCACGGACCGCATTGGCTGGTTGCGCGCGGCGGTATTGGGCGCCAACGACGGCATTGTTTCGACTGCAAGCCTTGTGCTCGGTGTCGCAGCAGCGCATGCGAGTCACGGCAGCGTGATGGTGGCCGGAGTGGCCGGACTGGTCGCGGGCGCCATGTCGATGGCTGCCGGCGAGTACGTGTCGGTCCGTTCACAGGCGGATTCCGAACAGGCCGCGCTCGAGATGGAACGCGCGGAACTCACGGCTGACGAGCCGGCCGAGCGCCGCGAACTGGCGGCGATTTACGTCGGGCGCGGCCTCGCACCCGCACTAGCGAAGCAGGTCGCCGAGCAGCTCATGGCGCACGACGCGCTGGGTGCGCATGCCCGCGACGAACTCGGCATTTCGGAAACGCTCAGTGCGCGGCCGATTCAGGCGGCGCTGACCTCGGCGGCGAGCTTTTCGGTTGGCGCAGCCATGCCGTTGCTGGCCGTTGCCATGGTCCCCGATTCGGGCCTGATTATCGTTGTCTCCGGAACTTCGCTGGTGTTTCTCGCAATCCTGGGGGGAGTGGCGGCGCGCGTGGGCGGCGCAAGCACGATGACGGGCGCCATGCGCGTCACGTTTTGGGGGGCGCTTGCCATGGCGCTGACGGCCGGCGTCGGCGCCCTGTTCGGTACAGTGGCATGACGAGGCGGGCACTAACGATTACGCGTCAGCTTCAACGAATAATTTCAGCTGGCGACACCCTGGAGAAATTGCATGAATAAAACTTTGTTCCTGATGTCCGTTTTTGTTGTTGGTATTGCAACTGCGGAGGCGCAGAACGTCAATTACCTTTCAGGCGGGATCGGCGACAATTCGGTCGAACGCATGGCGGCCGTCGGCAAGGAATTCACTCTCAAGCTGTTGTTCGCCGCCAGAGATGGCCACTATCTCTCGGATGTCGCGGTTTCAATAAGCGACGCAAACAACCGGAAATTGCTGGATACGGTTTCCGATGGACCATTTCTGTTCGCGCAACTGCCGCCCGGCAAGTACGCGATTACAGCAACCTATGCGGGATCGGCGCAGACGCGCAGCACCGTCATTGCAGCCACGGGACGACGCGAGCTGGTCTTTCGCTGGGAAGAACAGGCGGAGTCGCCCCCGGCCGCAGCAGACGTCAAGCCGCGGTAAAAGTGAGACGCGCGCACGGCGCGCCGGCCATGACTGATTACCCCGCGCATCTGACGCGCGAACACCATTTATTCGACGGCAGAACGGTCGTGATACGGCCCGTCCGGCAAAACGACGCCGTGCTCGAACGCGAATTCATCGATGAATTGTCGGGAGACAGCCGCTACCTGCGCTTTCACAAATGGGTCCATGCGCCTTCCGACAAGCTGATTCATTTTCTGACCGACATCGATTACGAGCGGCACCTGGCGCTTGTGTGCATCGCATCTGATGCAGGGCGCGAAAAACTGGTCGGCGAGGCGCGTTACGTCGCTGACGGCGGCGGCAGGAACTGCGAGTTCGGCATCATGATCGCCGATGGCTGGCACAATTCCGGCATTGCCGGACTGCTGATGGCCGATCTCATTGCCGCGGCGCGCGCGCGCGGACTTGCAACCATGGAAGGCATGGTCATTACTAGCAATTCGAAAATGTTAAGGTTCGCGCGCGGACTCGGGTTCACGATCGAGAGAATGGACGAAGATCCCGCGACTACGCGCATTGTGAAAGCGCTTTAAGCCGCGGATCGCCGGCCGAACGCGCCCGCCGAAAATTTTTTGCTGCTGCACAATTGCAATCGCCCCCTCGCAGCAGTGCGCCATTTTGACTTAAATCAATACCGGCCGGCGCCCGCCCGCTAGTCTGGTAGCGGGCTGGATGTAACCACCGCGGGCGATCCAAAATGGCACTTGCAACGACGGACACTTTGTCAGGTGCAACGCGCGCCGACCGCGTTGGGGATGGTGCCGCCCCGACGGCGGCCCCGATCAAAAAAGCCGCCGGTCATATCGCGCCCAACCTGAAGGACTATGCCGACGCCTGCGCGACGTTTTCGTGGGAGCGTGCGCGGCGCGAACTCGACGGATTGCCCGGTGGTGCGGGACTCAACATTGCGCACGAAGCGGTCGACCGCCATGCTGCGGGCGCACGCGCCGACCATCTCGCGCTGCGCTGGCTCGGCAAGGACGGCAGCGTGCGCGATTTTACCTACCGCGAACTTGCCGCCGCGACCAGCCGCTTCGCGAACGTGCTCGCCACCCTCGGCGTGCACCGCGGCGAGCGCGTATTCGTGTTGGCCGGGCGGATACCGGAATTCTATATCGCAGTGCTGGGGGCGTTGAAGCAGCGTTGCGTCGTGAGCCCGCTGTTTTCCGCTTTCGGTCCGGAGCCGATACTCGCGCGCCTGACTAACGGTGCGGGAAGCGTATTAGTCACGACACCGGCCCTGTATCGGAAGAAAATCGCGGGATTGCGCGAGCATCTGCCGCAACTGAAGCATGTGCTGCTGGTCGGCGATGAAGCGGATACCGTGGCTGGCACACTCGACTTCGCCGCGTTGATGCGAGCCGCGAGTTCATTGTTCAGGATTGGTCCGACTTCGGCGGAAGATCCCGCGCTGCTGCACTTCACGAGCGGTACCACCGGCAAGCCCAAGGGCGCGATCCACGTGCATCAGGCGGTCGTCGCGCATCATGTGACCGGCAAGCTCGCGCTCGATTTTCATCCCGCCGACGTGTTCTGGTGCACGGCGGATCCGGGATGGGTGACCGGCATTTCGTACGGCATTATTTCGCCATTGACCAACGGCATTACCAGCATCGTCGACGAAGGCGATTTCGATGCGGAGCGCTGGTACCGTGTGCTCGAAGAGCAGAAGGTGAGCGTCTGGTACACCGCCCCGACCGCCGTGCGCATGATGATGAAAGGCGGCGCTGAACTTGCGCGGCGGCACCGGTTTCCGGCTTTGCGCTTCATCGGCAGCGTGGGCGAGCCGCTCAATCCTCAGGCCGTCGAATGGGGCCGGCAGGCATTCGGGCTGCCGATTCACGACAATTGGTGGCAGACCGAGACCGGCGGCATCATGGTGGCGAACTATGCCGCGATGGATATCAAGCCGGGCTCGATAGGCAAACCTCTGCCGGGAATCGAGTGCGCGGTCGTGAGGCGTCGCGAAGACGGCGCGGTCGAATCGATCGAAGAACCGGATATCGAAGGCGAACTGGCGTTGCGGCGCGGCTGGCCGTCGATGTTTCGCGGTTATCTCAACGACGACGAGCGTTACCGCAAATGCTTCGCCGGCCAATGGTATCTGACCGGCGACCTCGCGAAACGCGACAGCGACGGCTATTACTGGTTTATCGGGCGCAGCGACGACATGATCAAATCGTCAGGCCACCTGATCGGCCCGTTCGAAGTCGAAAGCGTGTTGATGGAACACCCGGCGGTCGCCGAAGCGGGCGTTATCGGCAAGCCGGACCCGCTGCAATTCGAAACCGTGAAGGCATTCGTATCGCTCAAGGCGGGCTTTGAACCCAATGAGACATTGCGCCGGGATTTGCTGGGCTTCGCGCGCAAACGCCTCGGCGCGGCGATCGCGCCGAAGGAGATCGAATTTCTCGCGGACTTGCCCAGGACGCGCAACGGCAAAATTATGCGCCGTCTCCTCAAGGCGCGCGAGCCGGGTTCGCCCGCAGGCGATACGTCGGCGCCGGAGAGTTGTGTATGAGCATCGACGCATCGTTTGCGTGCGGGCGATCGCGGCAGACGATGGCGCTCTTATGAACGCTATTAACCGCGAACAAGTGCGGGCCCTGGTCGTGGAGGTCGTGACCGGCATTGCACCCGAGATCGACCTTGCGAAGATAGCGCCCGACCGGCCGTTGCGCGCGCAGATCGATATCGATTCGTTCGATTTTCTCAACGTGATCATTTGTCTGAGCGAACGGCTCAAGATGGAAATTCCCGAGGCCGATTACGGCGAATTGGCGACGCTCGACGGCATGCTCGATTACCTGGCGAAAAAAAGCGCAGGAGCGGGCTAAGCGACCGGTCAGGGCTTGCCCGGGCTGTCGCCGCTAGAACGGGGCGGGGCAACTTCACCCGCCAGTTCGGTCCGAAACAGCTCGAGCTTCACATGGTAGTCGGCGGCGTCCCCGTAATCGAGGAAACGCCCGTAGCGCGCATGCGTGCCGAGCACTTTGTGCGCGTGCTTGATCGGACAAAAATACTGTTCCGTCCGTGCGATGATCTCGCCGGCGTAGGCAATCAGCCCGTTGGCGTACGCGCAAAAAGTGCAGTGAAATCTTTCGTAGAAATTCAGATAGCCGAGATACTGACGGTCGATCACGATGTAGTCGGACCGCCGGACTTTCGCAATGCCGTAGACCGGAAAGCACGTCGCTTGATAGAACGTCACGCAGAGATCGAACGCGAGCAGCGGCAGCGCCATGCCGTAGATGACCGGTCCCGTGAGAAAATTCTGCGGCCGGTCGGTCACGATCCAGCGGAATATCCCGCGCTTGAGGCGGCGGTGCGTCTCTTTGATAGTGCGTTCGAATTCGACGCGCTTGCCCTTGATCTGGAAAAACATGCGCGTTTCCTGCGCGTGCAGCGCGGTACGCAATTCGTCTTCGAGGCTGCTGATCTCGCCGAGCAACTTCCGGATTTTGTCGTTCACGGGGCTTCCTTGTACGGATGCGGGTGCCGGAAGTGACCGCTGTCCCGGAACGCGGCGCGCGTATACCCGATTAGACGCTATAACCCCGGCTTCATAAAGGAGTATTTCCGGGGCCGGCGATGCGTTTCGCCAGTTCATCCCACAAGGTCCGCTGCGCCGCGGCGGTGCTGCCGGTGGCGATGACCGTGTCCCGCAGTTCTTCGCCTGTCAAGACTTCGGCGTTGCGTATCTGCGCTTCGAGCACCTGGAGCGTGGCATCGGATGCGTCCGTTCCGCCCGCCGCGCGCGTCGCCAGCCGGTTGCGCAATTCGGCGGGTGTGGCTTCCATATGCACGATCGCAAACGGCACGCCGAGCGCAAGTGCGAGCGCGTGGAATGCGGCGCGGTGGGCGGTCCTGAGAAACGTGGCGTCGACTATCACCGGAAATCCCGCGCCGGCGATGTAATTGGCGTCGGCCAGCAATTGCGCGTAGGTGCGCGCCGTTTCGTCGTCGGCATAGATGCCGGCTCCGTTTGCGGCGGTCGCGCGCGCCAGCGCGTTCAGTCCGTGCAGGCGCTTGCGTTCGACATCGGAGCGAACCCGCACGGCGCCGAGCGATGCAAGCAATTCGCGAGTGAGCGTGGTTTTGCCGGATCCGGAGTATCCATGCATGATGATCACCGCGCCGCGCGGTTCGCGGATGTAACCGGCGGCGCGTTCGATATAGCGCTGGTATTCGGCGGTCGCCTGCTGCCGTTGCGCCGGTGTCAGGCCGTTTTGCAGCGAGCGTATCCGGTTCACTTTGGCGCGGACCAGCGCGCGGTACACGAGGTAAAAAGGCAATTGCGCCATTCCTGCGTAGTCACCGCCGGCTTCTACGTAGGCGCTTAAGAATGCATAAGCGAGGTCGCGGCGGCCGTGCGCTTCGAGGTCCATCACCAGAAAAGCCGCTTCGTTCATCACGTCCATCCAGCGCAGCGCGGGATTGAATTCGATGCCGTCGAACGGGACCGCGGCGCCGTCGAGGAGGACGATATTGCCGAGATGGAGATCGCCGTGACATTCGCGCACGCAGCATTGCGCCTGACGTTCAGCGAAGCGCGCTGCATTCGTCTTGAATTCGCGCAGCGTCCAGGCCTGGATCTCGTTCAGCGCGGCGATATCGGCGGGTGCTTCGAGCAGCGGCCGGATTTGGTCGAAGTTCTCGACGGCGGGCGCCAATACGGCTGCGCTGACATCACTGCCGGCGGCGGGCGCCTGTGGCGGCAGTCGAGCGTGGAAATCCGCGATTTTGCGCGCCAGTGTTTCGATTGTTTTGATGCTGACTTCGCCGCGGGCGAGTGCGTTGTCGAACAGCGCCGACTGTCCGAATTCCTTCATTTTGACTGCGTATTCGATCGGCGGCCCGTCACCGCCGACGCGCGGATGTTGGGCAGTTCCCGCAATTGGCACGACATCGAGGTAGAGCTCGGGAGCGAGCCGGCGGTTAAGCCGCAGTTCTTCCTCGCAGTAACGCCGGCGCGCCTTCAGTGTCGTGAAGTCGAGAAAGCCGAGATTGACCGGTTTCTTGACTTTGTAGGCGTAGCTGCCGGTAAGCAACACCCACGATATGTGCGTCTCGATGAGTTCGACGCGCCGGACCAGATGCGGGTAGGGCGCAGACTGTCTCAGCGCCGCGAGCAGTGTCGCGCCGTTGTCTGCCGCGTTCACCGCGAGGCCTCCTTTCGTAGCCCCGCCGGGCGAGGCGCTAGCGTCTGCCGATCAGCAAGCCGAGCAGCAGTCCAACGCCGGCCGCGACGCCGATCGCACCCCATGGATTGTCGCGCACCATGGTGTCGGCGGAACTTGCCGCCGCCCGGGCATTTTCGGTGAGCACGGATTGTGCCTGAGCCAGTCGCGGCTTGAGTTCGGCGACCGACTGCTGGATCTTGCCGCGGACTTCCGCGATGCGGTCGCCCGTTTGCGCTGCGGTTGCCTTGACGAGTTCTTCGGCATCGGCGGCGAGGACTTTGAGATCGGTGACGAGTTGTTGCGTTGCTTGAGCCATGGTTTTCTCCGGTTATTGCAGGAATTACACAATCGACATGCTACGTAATCACGACCCCCGGCAATTGATCTGGGTCAACAGACCGGCGGTAAATCGGTGCAATGCTGTTTACATCAGAACGCGTCGGCAGCCATAGGTTCCAAACCTTTGTAATCGACCATTTTAGTGACAGGAAACGATCATGAAAAATTGCATGTTCGGCATTGGGACATCGGTAGCTGTTCTCGCCTTGATAGCGGGTTGCGCAAGCGTAGCACCGGTTGATCACCTCGGGAAAGGCGCCATCCTGACGTCCGGCGACACTGTTTCCTATGCCGGCGCGGCGGGGTCGGAGCCGCGGGTTTCAATCGCCAAGGTAGACGGCAATGCTGTTGACAAGCCTTACGGGCCGGTCGAACTCGAACCCGGCGTACACCAGGTGATCATGAAGTGCGACAGCTCCATCACGACGAATACCATTACGGTGGCGACGGGGGAGGTTTATCAATTCATGGCGGCATCGCCGGTTGGCGGCAAAGGCTGCGTTGCATCATTGTCCCGGCTCCGCTCGGCGCATCCATAGGTGCGGTTCACGTGCGCGAACGGGTTTCTGCAGACTTGATTAGTGGATGGCAGTCGTGCTGCGCCTGATCCTGCTACCGATGATCGCATTGCTTGCGAGTGTTGGTTGCGCATCGGCGTCGCCGCAGGAAGACAAGGAAATGAATGCCCTCGCCGGGGCGAGCGGCTGCAACCTCTGCCACAGACTCGAACCGAGAAAACCCGGGGCGCAGGAACTGCTGCCGTACGGCCCGGCCTGGAAGGACATCGCCAACAAGTACAAAGGCCAGGTGGACGTCGCCGATCGTCTGACGCGGACGGTCCTGCAGGGCAGCGATCCCAAAGTCGCCGAGCGCCACTGGGCTGGCAAGGCGGAGGGCGCCGCGATGGTGCCGAACAGGGTGGAGATCAGCGAAGCGGATGCACGCAGGCTCGTACTCTGGATATTGTCTTTGCCCGCGCCGAAGCGTGCCCGATGAAACCTTGCGGCGCAGGTGATAAAAATTGTCCGGCTGCGGCGGACGTCCGCGTATTGATCGGCGATAGTCATTAACCCGGGTAACAATGTGCGCAGTCGTTTAAAAAGAATATTGCTCGCGTTGGGAATTGCCGCGCTGATCGCGAATTGCGCGCTCGTCGGCGCGGCAGACGGGACTGCCGCGGCTTTGACTGCCGAGGCGACGCAGATACTCGATGACTATCCTGTGCCGGATGGAGCGTACGACGCGGCCGCGGAAAAGCTTCGCCAGGCGCTCGCGCTCGATCCTGCCTATGCGAAGGCTTATGTGCAGGTCTGCCGGCTGCAGATTGTCGGTGGTCCGCAATTCGGGCGGCTGTTCGCGGGCGTTGCCGCGGGTTCCGCCCAGCGGGCGATTTTCAGGGCGATCGTGCTCGATCCCGCCGACGGCAACGCCTGGGTTCTGCGCGCGCATTTACTGAGCGACATGCATCTGCAGGCGGACGCCAAGCTTGCACTGATCGAGGCCGAGAAATTCGGGGCCGACAGCTCATGGCTCGCGTTGAACTGGGCGGAAATTTACGAAGACGAGGGCGATATAGAACGCGCCATGGAAAAATACCGTGCGGTCGTCGGGAATGCCGGCGCAAAACGAGCGGCGTTGAGTCATGCGTTTCAGGAGTTGACCGTTTACTACGTCGCCAGACATGATTGGGAGCGGGCGGAACAGACTTATCGCGAAGCCGTCAGCATAAATCCCGGCGGCGCGTGGTTGCGCACGAAGTATGCGGATGCCTTACTGCGGCACGGTCAGTTTTCCAAGGCGATTTCCTACGCGCGTGAGACGCTGCAAATTCAAGACTATGCAGCGACGCGGCACGTGCTCGCCATGGCGTTGTATGGCCGCTGGGCGGACGCGGTGATCAAGGACGAAAGTCGCGAGCGCGCCCGGGCATTTTACGATGAAGCGCATGCGCTCGTTCCCGACCTCGCTGCAGTTGCCGTCGAGGCCAATCAATTTTCGGGGACGCGCATCATTGCCGATGTCCTGATTCATGAAGGTCTGGTGGCCAGAAAGGATGTCTTTCGCCGGCCCTACTAGGGGGCACATCCTGCACGGCGCATTGCGGAAATTGCCCGTGCAGCGTCCTGGAAAGCAAACCGGTGGTCAAGGGACGCAATTGCATTGTGCGGACCGGTTTTGTCCTGTTGGTCCTTCGTAGCGACGAATATTCCGTGCGGGGATTTCGATGAGAATTCACCAACTGTCTGCGCTCGACGCCGTCGCGAGCCTGAATGGCGCCGCGACAGGCTTGAGTCGCGCCGAAGCCGAGCGCCGGTTGCGCGAATACGGCGGCAACGAGGTGCAGAAAGTTGCGCGCGGGCCTCTATGGCTGCGCTTCATCAGGGAATTCGCAACTTTTTTTTCGCTGATCCTGTGGGTCGCCGCGGGACTCGCATTCTTCGCCGAATGGAGCGATCCCGGCCAGAACATGGCGAAAGTTGGTTACGCCATCGTGACCGTGATCCTGGTAAGCGGGCTCTTTTCCTTCTGGCAGGAGTATCGCGTCGAGCAAACGCTGGCGGCGTTGCGCAAACTGCTGCCGCAACAGGCGCAGGTATTGCGTGAGGGCAAAGTCACCCGGGTGCCTGCGGAGCAATTGGTGCCGGGGGATATCGTCCATCTGGAGCCGGGCGACAAGATCCCCGCGGACTGCCGGCTGATCGAGGCGTTCGGCACGCGGGTCAACAACGCGGCCGTCACCGGTGAATCGCTGCCCAAAGCGCGCACGGCCGATCCCTCCGAAGCGGATGACTTGATCGACAGCAAGAACGTTCTGCTTGCCGGCACGTCTATCGTATCCGGACAGGCGAAGGCCGTCATCTTTGCCACCGGCATGCATACCGAATTCGGCAAGATCGCGAAGCTCACGCAAACGGCCGGAGAGGAGGTCTCGCCGCTGCGCAAGGAGATCGCGCACTTGAGCCGCCTGACCGCGCTGCTCGCGGTGATGATCGGCATGACTTTTTTCTGCATCGGGTGGATGATCGGCATCCCGTTCTGGAAGGCTTTTATTTTCGCGATCGGCATCATCGTCGCCATGGTGCCGGAAGGACTGCTCCCCACGTTGACCCTGGCGCTCGTGCTCGCCACGCAGCGCATGGCCAGGCGCAACGTCCTCATTCGTTATCTGCCCTCGGTCGAGACGCTCGGTTCCACGACGGTCATTTGCACCGACAAGACGGGCACGCTGACGCAGGGCCGCATGATGGTGCGGCGGCTCTATCTGGGGCAAACGTTCGATTTGCCCGGGGGGGCTAAAGAAATATCGGGCGTTGCAGATTTCTACCGCCCTTTTTTCCTTACTGCGAGGATGTGCCACGATCTGAAGGAGACAGAGAGTCAGGGGCAACCGGCTTTCCTGGGCGACTCCATGGAAATCGCGCTGGTTGATATGGCGCTGCCTTTCGTTTCAGATACGCCCGTCTATCCCCGGTTGGACGAGATTCCGTTCGACTCCGACCGCATGCGACTGTCCACCGTGCAGCTGGCGCCTGATGGTCCCGTCCTTTACTGCAAGGGCGCGCCCGAGTCAGTGTTGCCCCTGTGCCAACATATACTCCGGGACGGCGGGATTGAGCCGCTTGACGTTGAGTCGAGGGCGGACATCGTGCGGGCGCAGGATGCGATGGCGCATCGGGGCCTGCGGGTGCTGGCTTTCGCGTGCAGGAAGCTCTCTGTGGTTTTTGACCGCGAGAGACTGGAGGAAGACCTGGTTTTTGTCGGGCTGGCGGGGCTGGAAGACCCGCCCCGGCCCGAAGTCCCGGAAGCGCTCCGCAAATGCGGCGACGCCGGGATCAAGGTCATCATGGTCACTGGCGATCACCCCCGCACTGCCGCCGCGATAGCCCGCGAGATCGGGCTCGTGAAGTCTGACCATGCGACGATCATTACCGGCGAGCAACTCAGACGGTTCTCCGATACGCAACTCCAGCTCGCCCTCGACGCCGAAGAGGTCATCTTCGCGCGCGTAGTTGCCGACCAGAAGATGCGCATCGTGGAGGCGTTGAAGAAGAAAGGTCAGATCGTGGCCGTCACAGGTGACGGCGTCAACGATGCGCCCGCGCTGAAGGCCGCGCATATCGGAATCGCCATGGGCATTGCCGGTACCGACGTGGCGAAGGAGGCGGCCGACATGGTGCTGCTCGATGACAATTTCGCCAGCATCGTCAACGCGGTCGAGGAGGGGCGCGCCGTATTCCAGAATATCCGCAAGTTCCTCACTTACGTGCTGGTCCACAATGTTGCCGAGTTGATCCCGTACCTGGGCTTCCTGCTGTTCAAGATTCCGCTTGCGTTGACGCCGATTCAAGCGCTGTCCATCGACATGGGCTCCGATACGCTTGCTGCGCTCGGTCTGGGTGTTGAACGACCGGACCCGCAGATCATGCGGCGTCCGCCGCGCCCGCATGGTGAAAGGCTGATGAATTGGCCGCTGGCGTTTCGCGCTTATCTGTTCCTGGGACTGATCGAGGGGACTGCCGCCATGGCGGCGTTTTTCTTCGTGCTCTTCGGCGCCGGATGGAAATACGGCCAGAACCTGGCGGTCCACGACCCGGTGTACCTGCAAGCCACTACTGCGTGTTTGAGCACCATCATCGTGCTGCAGATCGTGAACGTGTTCCTGTGCCGCAGCGCCACCCGGTCGGCTTTCGCAACCGGGCTGCGGGGCAATGCGCTGATCATTCTGGGCGTGATATCGGAAATCGTCATCCTGCTGCTGATCAACTACACGCCGTGGGGAAATGCTCTCCTCGGCACGGCAGCCATCGGCGAGGAGGTTTGGAGTTTCGTCATTCCATTCGCGGCGGGCATGTTTATTTTGGAGGAGTTGCGCAAGTGGTTTGCCCGCAAGAGGCTGCTCGCTTCAGAGTAAGTTGAATTCCGGCTTTCGTTCGAGCGCGGACGTTGGCGAAGACTGCCGGAGGAAAATAGCGGCCTTTCCCGATTCGATTGAATCAATTGCGCGCGGTTATCGAACATTGGCCGACTTGACGTATCTTAGTCGTGCCGGTCTGGACAATGATGCAAAACCACACTTTCAAAACATCCGTCGAACTCCTGCTGACCCGGCGTTTCGGCGCGTTCTGGTTCGCGAGCCTGCTCTCGAACATCGGGACCTGGGCCCAGCAGGTGGCCCAGCCGTGGCTGCTGCTCAGTCTGGGGGCCTCATCATTTCTGATAGGTCTCGATGCCTTCGCAATGAGCGCGCCGGTATTCGCATTGACGCTGGTGGGTGGCGTGTTGGCCGACCGCGCGGACCGCCGTCGCGTGATCACGGTTTTTCAGTCGATCCAGATGTTGTGCCCGACATTGCTCGTTGCGCTTCTGCTGACGGGCGCGGTGCAACCGTGGATCGTCATCGCCTGCTCGCTGGTGGTCGGGATCACCGACGCGCTGTCGATGCCGTCATTTCAGTCCATCGTGCCGTCCATGGTGAAGCACGATCAGATTGCCACGGGACTCGCATTGAATTCGACCCAGTTCAATCTTTCACGCATCCTGGGGCCCGCCCTTGCGGGTGTGTTGATGGCGAGCGTGGGAGCGGTGGGATGTTTCGCGGTCAGCGCGGCATCTTACGTACCGTTCATAGTCATTGCCTTGTGGATTTTGCCGCGCCGTGCGGACGCCGGTGCCGCACACGGCATCGATCAGGGGCACATGTTCGCCGGCCTGGGTGTTGTCGCCCGCGAACCGCATTTGCGCGGCGCGTTGCTCACGGTATTCACAACAAGCTTGTTGTGCGGGCCGCTCATCATTTTTTGTCCCGTGCTTGTGAAAGAGGCCCTGCATGGCGACGTGAGTCATTTCAGCGTTGCGGTCGGCTCATTCGGCGTGGGAGGCCTGCTCGGTGCCATTGGACTTCTCTTCATCGATGCCGCGCGAGACCGGCGCGAATTGATCTCGTGGTCCGCCGCGGGTTTCGGCGTAATCGTAGCGCTGGCAGCACTAAATCCGTGGTTTTGGGCGCTGCCTGCGCTGTTGGTGCTTGCAGGTATGGCAATGAGCGTGACCAATACTTCGGCAAATTCTCTCTTGCAGGCATCGGCGTCTTCGCAGTTACGCGGCCAGACCGTCAGCCTTTATATGCAGGCGCTGCGCGGCGGCACCTCGGCCGGAGGTTTGTTGACAGGCGCGTCGGTGAGTCTGCTCGGGGTGCGTCACGCATTGCTGATCAACGGAGGCCTGGCGGTAATGGCTATCATCATTGTTTCCCGGCGATGGCTGCGCGAATCTCGGCCGGTGCAGTAACTCCGGCTTTTTTTATGCCGCCTGCAGGACCCGCAGATGAAGATTGCGGTTGATATGGATCAAAACCGCGGCGACGCCGGCGCCTATGATGGAATTGCAGGCAGTTAATGAACGACCGAGGGAAAAAACCATGCAAACCCAACTCAAAATTACACTGCAGGATCTTCCGCATTCCGACGCGCTGGACGCGCGGATCCGCGAAAAAGCGGCGAAACTTGAGAAGGCTTTTCCGCGACTGACCGGATGTCACGTTGTCGTGTCCGAGCCGCACCGTCACAAACAGAACCCGCGATTATTTGCGGTCAGGATAAACATTGCTTTTCCAGGCGGGGAAGTCGTGGCATCGCGCGACGACCGCGACGATGTCTACGTGCTGCTGCGCGACGCATTTGCGGCGGCCGAGCGTGACTTGGAAAAAGCGCTGGGCCGCCGCCACGCGCGCGGTGAACCTCATCATGGATTTTCGCCGGAAGCTGCGCTCACGGACCGGGAGTCCGATCATGAATGACTATTGGGTGATAGTGGCCGACGGTGCGCAGGCGCGCATCATGGCGGTGGAGCAGCGCGAGGGCGTGCCGGCACGCGCGGCGGTCAGGCTGGTGGAAAGCGCTCGGTTGTCCAATCCCGACCACACCGTGGAGGGACGGCGCGACGTGCGCAAGATCAAAAGCGGCCGCGATGTCGGCCGCGGCAGAATGGCGCCGCACGGATATACGGACAAGCGTGAACCGCACGAGGCCGAGGTGCTGCGCCGGTTTGCATCGCGCATCGCGGAAGAGGCGATCGCCGTGTCTGGCAAGGGCTCATCGATGGTGCTGGTAGCAGATCCGCGCATGCTCGGATTGCTGCGCACCGCGTTAAAGCCGGTCGCGAAGGCCGGGATTAAGGTGCGCGAGCTTGCGCACGATTACACCTGGTGCACGGCGCCGCAAATACGCAAACATCTGCGCGAAAACGGCCTGCTGCCGGAAATTGCGGCGGTTGCGTGAGGCGAAGTCAACGCGGGCTGGCGGCACACATCGCAGGAGTGAATTCCCGACTGGAGGTCGATATGAAATCGAAAAAAAGCACGAAGCAGGCGCCGCCGCTTGAAATTACGGCGGAAGAGCGCTATCACCTGATCAACGATGCCGCCTATTTCCGTTCACTGCAGCATCAAGAAGAGACCAGGCCGGCCGACGATCCGGCGGAGTCGTGGTGCGAGGCGGAGGCCGAAATCGACGGGGTTCTCAAGCAGCATCATGCGAAGCCTTGATTACGCAGTAGCGGTTGCGGCGTTGACAATAGCGTGGCAAACGGCCGCGCTTGGCGCGGATGCGGACCGCGGCCGAGCGCTCTACGAGAACCACTGCATTGTGTGCCACACCAGCAAGGTGCACAGGCGCGAACCGCGATTGGCGGCGGACAGTGCACAGCTTTACAAGATCGTGACCGACTGGCAGGCCGAGCAGGGGCTGCGGTGGTCGCGCGAAGATATCGACGACGTCGTCTATTACCTGAAACTTACCCAGTACAACTACTGAGTCGGGATAATTTGCGCTGACAGTCAAGCGCACGAACGCGCGGCGCCGGCTTAGCGGTAGACCAGCACCGGGATTTTAGATCCCAGCAAGACCCGGCGCGTGACGCTGCCGATGACAATGGATGCGAGCCCGCGCCGGCCGTGGCTGGCCATGACGATCGCATCGCAGTGCAATTTCCTGGCGGCAGCGATGATGCCTGCATCGGGCGGGAGCGATTCGGTAATGACGGAATCGAATGGCACGCCCGCCGCCCTGGCGATACGGTGCACGGTATCGAGGTGCCTGCGTCCCGCCGCGGTGGCGTGCCGCCCGTATTCGGTAAGCACGCGGCGGCGGCCCGCGGTATCCGCGCCGTAAGCCTGCGCCGGCCACGGCAGTTCTACCGCATAAAAACCGGTCACGCACGCACCCAGCGTTTGCGCGAGGCGGATTCCCGCTTTGACCGCTTTGCCAGATTGTGGCGATCCGTCGGTCGGGATGAGCAGGTGTTTGAACATGATCCGGGGCCCGGCGGGGACCAAGCTTGCGCCGCTGTCAGGCGCTCTGACCGAGCATCCCGCGTATGCGCTCAATGTTCTTGATCTCGATGTCCTTGCCGTGGACCGAAATCATGCCCTCGTTCTGGAAGTGTGAAAAGGCGCGGCTGACCGTTTCGAGCTTGAGCCCCAGGTAGCTGCCGATTTCTTCGCGCGTCATGCGCAGGATGAACTGCGTCGAGGAGTAACCGCGCGCGACGAAACGCTGAGACAAATTGAGCAGAAACGCCGCCAGCCGCTCTTCCGCGCGCATGCTGCCGAGCAGCAGCATTACGCCGTAGTCGCGCGTGATTTCGCGGCTCATGATGCGGTGAAAGTGCTGCTGCAACGGCGGAATGTCGCGGCCCAGGCGTTCGAGTTCGGAAAACGGGATTTCGCATACTTCGCTGTCTTCGAGGGCGATCGCGTCGCACATATGGCTGCCGGAGCCGATGGCGTCCATGCCGAGCAGTTCGCCCATCATGTGAAAGCCCGCGACCTGTTCGCGCCCGTCATCGTGCAGTACGCAGCTTTTGAGAAAACCGGTGCGGACCGCGAAAATCGACTGCAGCAAGCCCCCCGTGCGGTACAAATATTCGCCGCGTTTGAGCGGACGTTTGCGGTTGATGATCGAATTCAACTGGTCGATTTCCGCCAGTTCGAGACCGGCGGGAATGCACAATTCGCGCAAGCCGCAGGTCTGGCACGTTGCGGACGACTGGTTGCGATGCGCGCAACCGTCGCCTGCCGGCACGCTGTGCATGCCTGCGCGCCCCGGGAACGTGTGTAGTACCGCGGTGTTTTCCATGTCGTCTCCCTTTTTCATTTCGTTTGAATTGCTTGTGGGTTCTGATTAATTCGCGGTGCCGAGGCCGGCGATCACTTCGCGGACCTTGTCGAACTCGGTGGATTTGTCGAGAAAATGCGTGGCGCCGCTTTGCAGGCAGATTTTCCGGTACTGCGGATCGGCGTGATTGGTGAGTATTATGAAAACGATATCCGGCGCGACCGGGCAGACCTTGCGCAGCACTTCGATGCCGGTGCCGCCGTTCAGGTGCAAGTCCAATAGTACCGAGTCCGGCCGGGTGCGCAGGATGCCGTCGATCGCGGACGCCGGCGACTCGGCTTCGCCGACTATCGTGACGCCCGCGATGTTGCCGAGCATTTCGGACAGGCGCGCGCGTATCGGCGCCGAATCTTCCACGAGAAATACGTTGGTGCGGGCTGCTGCGGTTTCCATGGTTCGCAGTATCGGCGAACCGCATCGCACCGCCTATCGGCAGGGGATGATTTGGGGCATCGGGGATATCCGAACTGACGTAGGAGGATTCCTACATAACGTCCGTTCAGCAGGATTGGTCGGGGTCGTCGACCAGATTGTGGTTGATCGCGTAGCGGATCAGCTCGGCGTGGTTGGTCATGTTCATTTTTTGCATGATGCGCGCCTTGTGGGTGCTGACCGTTTTCACCGACAGGTTCAGGCGATCGGCGATGTCGGTGACGCTTTTGCCGGCGACGAGCATTTCAAACACCTGGTACTCGCGGTCGGACAGCGCAGCGTGGCGGGGGCCGCTGGAGTCCCCCATGGCGCCCAGCGCGAACTGTTCGGCAACCGTGGCGGTGATATATGCGCCGCCCGCGGCAACCTTCTTAATTGCGGCGACCAGCAGGTCCGACGCGCTTTCCTTGGTCAGATACCCCGCGGCGCCGGCTTTGAGGGCGCGCACCGCGTACTGCTCCTCCTCGTGCATGCTCAGCACGAGGATGCGGATTTTCGGCTTTTCGCTGTGCACCTGCTTGATCAGTTCGATGCCGCTTTTGCCCGGCATCGACATGTCGAGCAGCAGCACGTCGAAATCGAGTTCGCGCACGCGCTGCATTACCTCGGCACCGTTCTGGGCTTCGGCGATCACCTTGAGATCGCCGGCAGCGGCGAGTACCTGCTTTAAGCCCTCGCGGACTATCGTGTGGTCGTCGGCGATGACAATGCGGGTCATGATACCGGCGCCTCCTGCGGCATCGGTATTCGCACTTCGATCGTGGCCCCCTGGCCCGGCGCGGTGTCGACCTTGATTTCGCCATCGAGCAGATAAACGCGTTCGCGCAACCCGACCAGGCCGAACGAGTTGGGTTTGCGCGGGTCCGCGGGCGCGAAGCCGCAGCCGTTGTCCCGTACGCGCAGCGTTATTTCGCCGTTGGAGCCGTCCAGTGTGATATCGACGCTGGACGCGTGCGCGTGCCGCGCCACATTGGTCAGGGATTCCTGCAGAATGCGGAAGATAGCGGTTGCGTGCGGATCCTGCAACTCGAGGTCCGGCGGGTCCGCGGCGAACCGGCAGTGAATGCCGTGTCTTTGCATGAAATTGGTCACCAGCCATTCCGCGGCGGGAATCAGGCCCAGATCGTCGAGCATCAGCGGCCGCAGGTCGGACGAGATGCGGCGCGTCGCCTTGACCGTCGTGTCGAGCATGTCGTGCATGGAGTCGAGTTTGGTCAAAAGCGTCTGCTGTTCCTCGGGCACGCGCTCTTTAAGCCATGTGACATCCATTTTGAGCGCGGTCAGTGCCTGCGCGAGTTCATCGTGCAACTCGCGCGCAACGCGGCTTTTTTCCTGTTCGCGCACGGAGCTCGCCGCCGCAGCCAACTCGCGTAACTCGTCTTTCGAGCGGCGCAATGCGGATTCGGCATGGATGCGTTCGGTAACGTCGCGCAAAATAACGGTGAAGTACGGTTTGCCGTGCTCGTTGTGCTTTGAGATCGACGCTTCGATCGGAAACTCTTCGCCGCTGCGGCGCCGGCCGGTGACGACACGCTGGGCGCTCATGCGGCGCGAGTCGACTGCGCCTTCGTTGAAGCGCTTGATGTGCGCGGAATGGCCGGCGCGGAACCGCTCCGGGATAAACCACGCGAGTGGCGCGCCGAGCGCTTCGTGGCGCGGGCAACCGAACACCTCTTCCGCCGCGGCGTTGAACACGACTATATGCTCGGTGCCGTCCACGGTGATGATGGCGTCCATGGCCGACTCGATGATGCCTCCGACTCTGGCTTCGACGTCGTGCCGCGCGACGTCGGCCGCGCGGCGCTGGCGGGTCTGCAGGTAAAAAAGCACGCAGGCGAGAACCGTAACCGCGGCAGCCAGTGCGGCGGCGGTGACACGCATGAGTTCGACCCGCCAGCCGGCGTGGGCCGCTGCCATTGCCAGCAAGGCGCCGATGGCGCCGAGTGCCAGCATCGGACCGAACACGATCAGCATGCGACCGCTCGAACGGGTCGTCTGGCGAGATATGAACATGGAGGCTGCGACCGGGCTGCTGAGGCAGGTTGTCATTTTCTTTGATTCTATACGCGTTTTGATCTGTATCAAACCTGCTTCGCCAATCATGCGGATACTAGCGCGGTAATCCATTCCAGATGGTGTGAATTTCAATGAGAGCAAACATGCTAGATACCGTGCATTCCGCCATCCCCATCATGCCGGCAGTGGAAATCGACCTCGACGTGATCCGGCGCTTCGACCAGCACGGCCCGCGCTATACGTCGTACCCGACGGCGGACCGTTTTGTCGAATCGTTCGACGCCGCCGCTTACGAGTCGTGGCTCGCCCGCCGCAACGTGGGTGCGATAACGCGCCCGCTGGAACTCTACATCCACATGCCTTTTTGCAGCACCCTGTGCTTTTACTGCGGGTGCAACAAGATCATCACGCGCGACAAAAGCAAGGGTGTCGAATACCTGAAATACCTGAACGAAGAGATCGCGCTCCAGGCGAATGGCCTCGGGGACGACACCAAGGTTGCGCACATGCACTGGGGCGGCGGCACGCCGAGCTTTTTCAGCATTCCCCAGGTCAACGAACTCATGGCGCATCTGCGCAGCCATTTCGATTTCGACATGACCGGCGAGTACTCGATCGAGCTCGATCCGCGCACGGTGGACGCCGCCTATATCGCCGGCCTGCGCGAGGCCGGCTTCAACCGGGTCAGCATCGGCGTGCAGGATTTCGATCCCGAAGTGCAGCGTGCCGTGCACCGGATCCAGAACGAGGCGCAAACGCTCGAAGTGATCAAGGCGGCGCGCGACACGGGGTTTCAATCGATCAATATCGATCTGATCTACGGCCTGCCGAAGCAATCGCTGGTGAGTTTTGAGAACACCCTCGATCGCGTCGTTGCCGCGGACCCGGACCGGATTGCCGTTTATAACTACGCGCACCTGCCGAATCTCTTCAAGCCGCAGCGCCGTATCCAGGAGTCCGACCTGCCGGCGCCCGAAACGCGGTTGAAGCTGTTGGCGCTGGCGATCCGCCGGCTGAACGCGGCGGGCTACCAGTACATCGGGATGGACCACTTTGCGAAGACCGCCGACTCGTTGGCGGTCGCGCAGCGTAACGGCTTGCTGCACCGGAATTTCCAGGGCTATTCGACGCACGCCGATTGCGACTTGATCGGCCTGGGTGTCAGTTCGATCGGCAATGTCGGGCCGACCTACAGCCAGAATTTCCGTACCCTCGAGGAATACTACAACGCCCTCGACCACAACACGCTGCCCATCATGCGCGGCGTCGAGCTGTCGGCGGACGATTTATTGCGGCGCGCGGTGATCGGCGCGTTGATGTGTCATTTCGGACTCTCGAAGGAATCGTTTGCGACTTCGTACCTGATCGACTTCGACCAGTATTTTGCGACCGAACTCGAGGAATTGCGCGACATGGAAAAGCTGGGACTCGTCGAACTCGAGAACGGCTCCATTACGGTGACGCCTAAAGGCCGCCTGCTGGTACGCAATGTCGCAATGGTGTTCGACCGCTATTTCAGGCAGGACCGCGAACGCCGCCGTTACTCACGGGTCATATGACCGCGCTGCTCGAGGTCGCGCTCGCCGCGGCTTTCATCGGTGGTTTCGCGGGCGGGGCGCATTGCGCGGGCATGTGCGGCGGTATCGTGCATGCACTGTGCGCGACGCCGGACGGACACGCCGGCGCACGGCGATTTTCATATCTGCTCGCTTATAACGCGGGACGCATCGCAAGCTACGTTTGCGCGGGTGCGCTCGCAGGCGCCATCGGGCAGGCCGGCTTGCTGACGCGCGCCGCGCCCGTTCTGCAGCCCGTGCTGTTTGCGCTGGCGAGCTTGATGCTGGTGGCGTTGGGTTTGTATCTCGCAGGCGTGCTGCCGATGGTCGCGCGCCTCGAGGCGGCAGGTGCCCGCCTGTGGCGCGCGATCCAGCCGTGGACGCGGCATTTGCTGCCGGTTACTTCACTGCCGCGTGCGCTCGGCCTGGGCGCGTTGTGGGGCTGGCTGCCGTGCGGAATGGTTTATGCCATGTTGCTGACCGCGCTGGCGCTCGGCAATTGGTGGCAGGGCGCTGCGATCATGTTCGCGTTCGGCGCCGGGACGCTGCCCAATCTGCTTGGCCTCGGCCTGCTGTGGAAGCAAATAGGCAAGCTGCAGCGGGCGGGAATTGCGCGCGTGTGCGCCGGTTGCCTGGTGACGGTGTTCGGGATTTATAGTTTGTTCGGCGTCGTTCATCCCGCCGCGATGGCGGGCGATGGGTTGCTGTGCCACGTGATTCCGGGTCTCGACAGCTGGTTGCGCTGACGAATCTCTATATTGATCCAAGTCAAGATAACGGTGCAGCGGAGTGCTAATCTGACATTAAATTGTTCGTCCATCAATCGCCCAGGAGTAATCATGTATAAACATATTTTAGTGCCCACCGACGGTTCCCCTCTGTCGGCCAAAGCAGTCAAACAAGCGGTGGCATTCGCAAAGTCTGTCGGCGCCAAAATCACCGCAATCCATGTGTCGCAGGAGTATCGCGCAATGATGGACGAAGGATTCGCAGTACCTGCTTTCGCATCCTTCAAGAAACGTTTTGAAGACGAGAGCGCCAAGCGTTCGAACGCATTGCTTGACGCCGTTAAATCGAGCGCGAGGGCAGCCGGTGTCGAATGCGACGGCGTTGCGGTGGTTAACGACCTTCCCTATGAATCGATAATCAAGCAGGCGAAGAAAGCCAAATGCGACTTGATCATGATGGCGTCCCACGGCCGCAAAGGTTTGCAAAGCATATTGCTGGGGAGCGAGACCGCCAAAGTGCTGACGCACTCGACGATCCCGGTGCTGGTGGTCCGGTAGGCGCGATGTGGCAGGCAGGCCCGGCGCAAGGGGACGCCGGATGCAGGTGGCATATCGGGATTGCCAACGGCCAAAAAAAACCGCGACCGAGGTCGCGGTTTTAAATGGTCGAGTCCGATAAGGGAGGTCTCAAACTCAACGCGTCTTCTGCTATGAACAGGAAACTGCGACGCCAGAGTAGCCTATGGCGGACGGGGCCGGAATCGTAGGCTCCCGTACGCAATCTTACGCAGCGAAACCGATCGCCGCGTCGCAGTGTGGCTTCCGCGGCAGCCGGAAAGTCTACCCGTCAGTGCCGGTCGCGTCCGCCCAGCAGTTGGGCGTTTCGTAAATCCTGACTTGCTCGACACGCAGACGCGGGCCATAGGCGGCGGCAAACGCCGTCACGAGCATGCGAAATGCGGTCGAGGCGAGATGTTCGGCGGTCGGTGGCGCGTCAAAGGTCACGGTGCGGTGGTCCGGCAGAGAATTCAGAAATTCGATCACGGCATGATCCCTGGCGTAGGCCAGAAATGCATGATCCCACGGCGCCACGATATGTTCCCGCACCAGCGACTTGATGCCCGAAAAATCGGCGACCATGCCCTGTTCCGGATCGCTGTCCTCAACGATTACGTCGCCGCTGACCGTGACTTCGATGGCGTAACGATGCCCGTGCAGGTAGCGGCACTGGCTGTCGTGATGGGGAATGCGGTGACCGGCGTCGAATTCGAGCCTGCGGGTAATGCGCATGGGGGAGTAGGGTCGCCGAGGAGCGCGCGATTATAGCACCGCGCGCAGACGGCGAAGGTCGGACTCCCCCGTTTTTAGCGCGCGGCGCGCGCGGTCTTGCCGCGAATCTGATGTTTCAGGCGGCTGTATAGCGCCGGGTTTGTACTACGCAGATGACTCGCGATTGCAAAATGTTCGCCGCGCGCACGCGATAAATCGATGCCTTCGACATGCACGAGGCGCACGAGCTCGACGACGGGGCGCGGCATGTTGCGGCCGCTTTCATAGCGGGACCCGCCGCTTTGCGTGACGCCGACCGCCGACCAGAATTGCTGTTGGTTGAGCCCGAGGCGTTGGCGCAGATGGCGGGGTTTTGCGGTTTTGGATGGGTGTGCCATTGCAGTTCCTTGTTAAATACAGAGTATTCAGTTGACATATGAAAGCTGAAAAGGTTGCATCCGCGCACGAAGTATTGCGCGTAAGCCGGAACATAGGCCGGACTCGTTTTTTTGACAGAAATGCGATAAAATTCAAGGCTTTTCTAAAATTCGCAGCAATTCCATGGCATTGATCGTCCAAAAATACGGCGGCACTTCGGTCGGCAGCCCCGAGCGCATCAAGAACGTCGCCCGCCGCGTCGCGCGCTGGCAACGCGATGGCCATCAGGTCGTCGTGGTTGTTTCCGCGATGAGCGGCGAGACCAATCGGCTGATCGCGCTGGCGAAGGAGATCCAGACCGCTCCCGATCCGCGCGAGCTCGATGTGATGGTATCGACCGGCGAGCAGGTCACGATCGCGTTGCTCTCGATGGCGCTGATGGACCTGGGCTTGAAGGCGCGCAGTTATACCGGCGGCCAGGTCCGCATCCTGACGGACAGCGCCTACACGAAGGCCCGCATTCAGAAAATCGACGAAGACAAGATGCGGCGGGATTTGCGCGAAGGCTATATCATCGTCGTCGCCGGTTTTCAGGGCGAAGACGAGGGCGGCAACATCACGACCCTGGGCCGCGGTGGTTCCGACACGACCGGCGTGGCTCTCGCAGCGGCGCTCAAGGCCGACGAATGCCAGATTTACACCGATGTAGACGGGGTCTACACGACCGACCCGCGCATCGTGCCCGAAGCACGCCGGCTCAATACCATCACCTTCGAGGAAATGCTCGAAATGGCGAGCCTGGGTTCGAAGGTGCTGCAAATCCGCTCGGTCGAGTTCGCCGGAAAGTACCGGGTCAAGTTGCGCGTGCTGTCGTCCTTCGAAGAAGAAGGCGCCGGCACATTGATTACGTTTGAGGAAGACGACAAGATGGAACAGGCCACTATCTCAGGCATCGCATTCAACCGCGACGAAGCCAAAATCACCATACTCGGCGTGCCGGACCGGCCGGGCATCGCTTACCAGATCCTGGGGCCCGTCGGCGACGCCAATGTCGACGTCGACATGATCGTGCAGAACGTCGGTCACGACGGTCTCACGGATTTTTCGTTCACCGTGCATCGCAACGACTACACCAAGGTGCTCGATATCCTCAAACCCGTTGCCGCGCATATCAAGGCGCGCGAAGTGCAGGGCGGCGACAAGATTGCGAAAGTATCCATCGTGGGCGTCGGCATGCGCTCCCATGCGGGAATCGCCAGCACTGCGTTCCGCACGCTCGCCGAAGAAGGCATCAACATCCAGATGATTTCCACCTCCGAGATCAAGGTCAGCGTCGTGATCGACGAGAAATACATGGAACTCGCGGTGCGCGTTCTGCACAAGGCTTTCGGGTTGGACCAGCAGCCTTAGGGCGTGTGATATCCTTGCCACAGCAACCAAGCACGTAGTTGCCGAATGGTCACGGCGCCAGCCGTCGTAAAATCCGGCGCATAGCGCCTTCGACCGCTCGGCACGGAATGTTAAGAACGATGTCGTAATTTGTTATGTGATGAGCATCAACGGAGAGATGGCCGAGTGGTCGAAGGCGCGCCCCTGCTAAGGGCGTATAGGACAAAATCCTATCGAGGGTTCGAATCCCTCTCTCTCCGCCAGAATAATTCTTATAAATCAATAAATTACTACTTTATCCTCTTTCCTAGTGGCAAACTAGTGGCAAATCCCATTGCCAAACGTATCGCCTCAACGTCTTTTTCGGTCGAGCCGGCAAGCCATCGAGCATAAGTTTTCAGCATCACGGCCGCGCTGTGACCGTGTTGTTGCGCGACCCATAGTAGATTTTTTCCGATCATCAGATTCCACGTCACCGACGTGTGCCGCATCTGATACGGTTCACGGTAGCGGATTCCCAGCTTCTTGTGCGTGAAGCGCCAGCGCCGCCACTGCAGTTGAATGTCATTGTATGGCTCGCCGTCGTCGCGCGCGAAAATGACCTCGTGTTTTAGAAGCCCTGTGAGTGCCCGTTGGCGCTTGATCACGGCCAGCGCGCGCGGGCACAACTCGACATCACGCAGCACTGCCGTCTTCGTCTTGTCCTTGTCCTGCGCCATCACGCGCGCACGCTCAATGCGCACGCTGCCAGCAAGCGTCACGTCCGGCCATAGCAGCGCGATCAGTTCCGACGGACGCGCGCCGCTGAAAAATCCAAACTCCACATAATTGGCATCATGCTCGCCCCAGTGCTCGCGGATTCCGGCGATGATCGACTCGGCTTCGGCCACCGTGTAAGGGTCCGGCACCGGCCGTTGCACTTTCAGGCTTTTAAGCTTTTCCGCCGGGTTGCGTTTATCCCCGAGGTCAGCGTATGCGAAATCGAACACTCGGCGGCCAACGCTGACGACGTTGTTACGCGTTTTGTTGCTTCCCCACGGATGTTCGCCAATGATGGCGGCGAGCTCGGCGTACGTAATATCGGCGATGGCGTCGGTGCCGATTTTCGGCCGCCAGAACTGCTTCAGTATCTTACGGTAGCTCTCGCGGGTCGCGTACTCGAGGTCGCCGATCGATTTCAGGAACAGGTCGGCGGTCTTATTGAAAGTCGGGCGCTGCGGCGGCGCCTCGATGTCACTGATGAAACGGTAGTTGGGGAATTCCTCGGCAAAGTTGAAGGTGCCACGGTTGATCTGCTTGTTTATTTCCTGAAGTCGCCGGCGCGCGCGTTTTAGGTTGGCCTGCGATGGCTCGAGATCGAGAGTTGGGCGATAGCGCTTTCCAGCAACAAAAAATGTCAGCTGAATACGATTGCCTTTGGCCTCTACGCCGCCCGTTGTCGACTTTCTACCCATTTCTTGTAGCCCTCCAGATCGATTAGTCTACGACCGTCTGGCGCTCTGCGCCACTCCTTACCTTCCGCCCACACTCCGTCCTCGATCTTCTTCTCGATCGCTTTCACCGAGTAGCCAGTAACGATGCTGGCAACAGGGATCAGCACATAGCGGGCCGGGGTAAGAGTTGGTTCCATCCTACGACTCAATCACTCCGCAGACTTGCATCGAAACGATTACGCGGATTGCGCGGTGCTGCGCTTCACTTATCAATAAAGCATCCGCGAAGGCCCTGTAGTCGCGCGCGCGCATGCGCTCCCCGGAAGGCGGTGGAGTTTGCTCTCGGAGTAAGCCTGTGACGCCTTTGACCATGCACCGATTTTCGCGAGTGCCGAAAACTGATGCTTGGCCTAACCCTGCCAAAAATGAGGGGGGTTGGACCGGATCTGGCTGGATGGCCTGCTTTTACGGAAAATTTATGCAGGTTCTGGGTCGGTTTCTCGATATCCGGTCCGGATTTCTAACCCGTTTTGCCCAATGTATTGGGAAGACAGGACCCACTCTTACGCCGTAGTTTTACCCCCTGAAAAGGGGTTCGGATGCAGCCGGAAGAGTCGTTTGGCAAGGTGCTACGGGCAGCGCGCAAGCAGCGTTGCTTGTCGCAGGAGACCGCGCGCCGCGAACTGGCACGCGCCGGCATCTGGAAAGAGGCAATCAACGGGATTCCGCCACGCCTCTACGCGCGGGCGAAGACTGGATGTCTGCAGATGCATCTCATCGCGCACGCGACCTGCGAACGGGAACGCACAAAGGCCGCGCGCGTGGCGGGCTTCACAGATTGTTGTGTTCCAATTCACAGCCCTGCACAAAACGGCGATACAAGACGGCGGGATTCCCACCTTCTTGATACGCCAAAAGCGCCACATCAGTTCCACCAAAAGCGCCATCACAGTTCGGCCGAAAGCGCCGAAATATATATACAAAGAAGTACAGGTGTTTTAGTACAACCACTACGCCACGGCGAGAACGGCAGCGAAGCCGT